>Ga0209632_10000514_pt1 | contig 40242 bp, 38 predicted proteins | sample COG_10_FD_184754 | JGI IMG/M metagenome (GOLD analysis project Ga0209632, IMG submission 184754) | Pelagic Microbial community sample from North Sea - COGITO 998_met_10 (SPAdes) (version 2) | ecosystem: Environmental > Aquatic > Marine > Neritic zone/Coastal water | place: Helgoland, sampling... | reverse complement strand
TAAAGGTTTTTGATTTCATCCTTTCTGAACTTAATTTTACCAAATTGAGGTTTGCCAGACCCTATAATTTTACAAATTTTTAAAATAATATCTTTTATCATTATAGGTTTCCCAGCCCCCAAATTTATTATTTGGCCATTAGTCTTTTTATTTTTCAATGATTTAATAATACCATTCACCACATCATCAACATAAACAAAGTCTCTAAATTGTGTCCCTAGTGAACAGTCAAACTCTTTTGATTTCAATGCATTATCTATAACTATTGGAATAACTCTATTCCTATCTTGATATGGTCCATATACTAAATATAGCCTTAAAACTGATACTGGAAAATGATATTTTTTATACAAAGATAATAAATAATTGGTACTCATCAACTTTGCTTTTCCGTAAATTGAAAATATTTTTTTATTATCTAAATTTTCTTTTTGAGGAGATGCATTCCTGCCATATTCAATAGACGAACCAATTTGAATAAATTTTTTAATTTTCTTTCTTAAAAAAATTTCAGAAATATTCTTGCAGCCATTATAATGAGAATACAAAGTTTTTTTCTTCTTTGAATGATCTACATATCCAGCTAAATTAACAACATAATCATAATCATCTGATAAGTTTTTTATCAAATCTTTTTTTTTTGAGATATCAATTTTTAGATATTTTACTTTTTTTAATTTTCTTTCCTTTGGGGGAGATTTAGTTGAAATGCTATCTACTAACCAATTAAGGCTCACACATTTTTTGGCCAAATGATAACCAATAAATCCTGTACCACCAGTTATTAGAATTCTATTTTTTTTCAAAATAGTCTTTATCTTTAATTTTCTTTTCTAAAATTTCCTTATCTCTAAGCGTATCCATGCACTGCCAAAAACCATTATGTTTAAAAGCTGTCAATTGTCCTTTGCTGGCAATTTTTTCAAGTGGGCTTCTCTCAAGATAAGTTTTGTCATTTTTTATATATCTAAAAATTTCTGGTTCAATGACAAAAAAACCACCATTAATCCAACCTTCATCTAAACTTGATTTTTCTTTAAAGTATCTAACCTTATTATTTGTTATTTTGATAGCACCAAAACGTGCTGGTGGTCTTACAGCAGTCAAGGTCACTAGTTTTTTTTTTTGTTTATGAAATTTTACTAATTTTTTTATGTTCACATTGCTTAATCCATCTCCATATGTCATCAAAAATGTTTCATTTCCCAAGTATTTAGATAATCTTTTTAACCTACCCCCTGTCATAGTGTTTAATCCGGTGTCAATTAAGTTTATTTTACAATTTTTAATTTTGTTTTTATTGAAATAATTTTTAATCACATTTGATTTGTATCCAGTGGCTATATAAAAATCATTAAAGTTATATTTTCTGTAATGATTAATAAGGTGAATTAATATTGGAACTTTGTTAATTGGTATCATAGGTTTTGGAATAGTTTTTGTATACTCTGAAATGCGAGTTCCAAATCCACCAGCTAAAATCACAACTTTCATTCAAATGTCTTTTTTTAATAATTTATTCTAAGAAATAATATTCTCTTTAAATATTATTTTTTGTATTAGCTTTCTTATTATAATTATATTGCTTGTTCCAATTTAAACATAGACATTTTTTAGCTAAATGATAGCCAATAAATTCAGTCCCTCGAGCAATTAGAATTTTATTTTTTTTCAATATATTCTTTGTTTCTAATTTTTTTCTATCAAATAATTAATTTTAAGTAAATATTTTTAAAGACTAATTATTCACAAACTTTGTATAAACTAAGAAATAAATCTTGATTAAAAAAATATACATATAAATTAAAAATTATATATTGAATTTTTAAGTTCAATTTTGAATAAAATTATTAATAAAATAATGAGTATATATATAATAATAAAGTATACTATATTTCGATGAAATTTTTATTTATTGCCAATAATGATACTGACGGTGTTGGTCAAGTTGCCACAAATTTAGCAAAAGAATTAAATCTTTTAAGGCATGATACAAAAACAGTTGTTTTAAATAAAAAACTTAATGACAAAAACGTTTTTGAATTAAAAAGATCTTTAGTAAAAAGAATTTTTGCGCATTTGATAAACTTGATAAAAATTGACATAAACGAATTGTTTGGTTTTGGGTTAAGTACTATTTGCAAAAAAGATTTATACAAATACATAAAAAATACTGATGTAATAGTTATTTATACTTTTTATAAAATATTCTCAATTAAACAATTAAATGAAATTTTAAGCCTTAATAAAAAAATTTTTTTAAGACCTCTTGATATTGAGATGGCAAGTGGGGGATGTCATTTTAATATGAATTGTATAAAATACACTAGTGACTGTAGTAACTGTCATAAAATAAGATTACCATTCAGATTTATTCCCAAATATAATTTTTTAAAAAAAAAACAAATAATAAATAAATTTAAACCAAAACTTTTAGTTCAAAATAACTATGTAAAAAAACTTTTTGATAAGTCATCAATATTTAAAAATATTGAAAAAAAAGTTTTATACATAGGTACAAACAAAAGTCGCTCTGCCAATATAAGTAAAATGTCAGCAAGAAAAAAATTAAATCTTAAAAACAATGAAAAAATTATATTATTTGCTACTTTTAATTTAGCTTCATATATAAAAGGTGGTCACTTGCTCATAAAAGCATTGAAGATTTTAGATAGAGATAATTTTTCTAAAAAAAATAAAATTACCCTGATAACTCTTGGTAAAAAAAATAGCTTTTCAATAGAGACTAATAATATTAAATGGAGACATTATGAACCTACAACATCTAACTTACAATTGAACCAAATTATTAGATCATCAGATTTGATGGTTTGTCCCTCGTTGTTTTGTTTTGGGCCACATATTGTTGAGGAAGTATTATTAAATAAAATTCCAGTTGTTGCATTTGATGGAGGTTCATCACAAGATTTTATAAAAAATGGAAAAAATGGTTATTTAATAAAAAAATATAAAATAAATCAATTTGCCTTTAGTATAAAAAGAATTTTGATGAAAAAATTTTATTTTGATGAATCGGCTTATAGAACGATTAAAAATAATTGTAACCCAGTTAATGAGGCAAAAAAATTAATTGAATTTTGTTCTAGAGAAAAGAATATTACTAAAAACTTATGAAAAACTTAAATATTTATAAAAATAAAAAAATAATAATAACGGGTCATACAGGTTTTAAGGGTTCTTGGCTTAGCCTATGGCTAAATTATCTTGGTGCAAAAGTTTATGGAATTTCTGATAAAATTTTAACTAATCCATCAAACTTTAAGATAAATTCAAAAAATATTTTTAAAGAAAGTTATTTTTTTGATATAAAAAATCAATACAAATTAAAATCCGTAATAAAAGAAATAAAACCTGATTTCATTTTTCATCTAGCGGCACAAGCACTGGTCAAGAAATCATACCATGATCCTCACTCAACTTTTATTTCAAATTCTATTGGAACACTAAATCTATTAAATAGTCTTAAGAATATTAAGTCAAAAAAAAAATGCTCTATAATTCTTATTACTAGTGATAAATCTTACAAAAACAGAGAGATAAAAAAAGGATATGTAGAAGAAGATTTATTAGGTGGTCATGATCCATATAGCGCATCTAAAGCATGCGCAGAATTAATAATAAAATCATATATAGAATCTTTTTTTAAAAAAAATAATCAGTTTAGAATTGGTATCGCAAGAGCAGGTAATGTTATAGGTGGGGGTGATTGGTCAGATGATAGATTAATCCCTGATCTTTTTAGAGCATATAAAAAAAATAGCCCACTAATCATTAGGAATCCAAATTCTACTAGACCTTGGCAACATGTTTTAGAGGCTTTAAATGGATATATGATATTAGGCCAAAAATTATATACTAATAAAAAGCTACATGGTCATGCATTTAATTTTGGGCCAAGGAATAGATCTTCCATAAGTGTTATTAAGTTAATTAAAATGTTAAATGAAGAATTAAAAAATATAAAATGGAAAATAGTCAAGTCCAAAGGTAAATATGAGTCTAAACTACTGATGTTAAACAGTAAAAAAGCACTTAATCATTTGAATTGGCAATGTGTATTAAAAACTGACGAAACTATAAAGTTTGTAGTAGAATGGTACAAAAATTTCTATAGTAAGAAAGCTATTAAGATGTCTAAATTTTCTATTCAACAAATAGAAGAATATACAAAAATTATAAAAAAAAGACTTTAATCATAAATAAAAATTTTTTATTAATTTTTTTACTTAATTTTAAGTATTTTTAAGATGTTAGTGTTTTCTATTAATTTATTAGCTAAAAAGGAATTAGATTCAAACGTTGTATGACCTGAATTATCAGTGTGAATTTTTATATCATTATGCAAAACTTTACATCTTTCATTGTTAATATTACAAAAAATATTCATATCATTTAAAAAAACAGCTTGGTTCTGATTTGAAATTTTTTCTATTCTATTATTAATTTCATTTATTCTACTCCAGTTTATTGAATTAAAATATTTTTGTTCCATTTTTTTCAACTCTTCCCTAGCTGGAAGTTTTCCTTCTGATAAATAGTATTTGTCTAAAACAGTGTTTTTTTGAAATAAACTATTTATAATAATAAAATTATCATACTCAATTTTTGGATTAAATTTTTCATAAATGCCAGCTATTTTAAATGACGGTGTAAGCGAAACAACAACTACTTTTTTTTTTTTATTTTTAAAGAATTGAATTACATCTTTTAAATTAGCTATATCATTATCGGTCCATCTGGTCTTAAGAAAAACTGTATCAACTTTATCTAAAAGTTTCATTTTACTTATAAATTCTTTTTCCTTTTTAAACTCAAGTTTTCTAAAACAGTTAGTCTTATTTTTTTCTTGAATAAAATTTTTAATACATTCAATTTGTATTAATGAGTACAAAATATTATAATTTTTTGTAATATCAGAAGTCTCAACTAATAATTCAAAAAATTCTCCACCATGTGAATTACCTAAAACTAAAATAGTTTTTTTATCAGGTACTAAATTTGATTTATAATCAAAAGGTCTTACCTTATTTTTATCATAATTTATTATAAAATTTTTTTTATCATCTGATATGTTTATTCTTTCAGGTAAACCAGAATTATTTATAATTATTATGCTTAAGAAAATTAATAACGATGTAAAACAAAAATAGATTATATAAAAAAGTTTCGATTTAATTATAGCAAAGTTTCTAAAGATATTTTCGACACAATAATATGAAATTATTGAGATAAGAAAAAGTGGTATTAATAATAAAAATTTATTAAAACTTGTGAGTAATATATCAAAACCTGTAATATAAAAAAAAGATACAAATGGATAATGCCAAACATACAATGAGTAAGAAATAGCACCAATAAAAACTAAAAATTTTGTATTTAAAACCTTTGAAAAAGTAGATTCTGTATTTCCTAAAAGTATTATAAAAGAAGCACCAATCATTACTATTAAGAAAAATATTCTTTTAAAAACTAAATATTGATAACTTAAAGAAAAAATCAAAATTAGAATTAAAAAAATGAAAAGTAACAAATTAATTATTTGTTTAGAGCACTTCTTATTTATATAATTTCTCAGCGAAAGTTGATTATATCTAATTAAAACTCCTAACAAAAATTCCCAGTACCTTGATCCTGAGAAATAAAAATTAAAATTTATTTGATTATTTAATACAACTGAGTTTAAAATTATTGAAACAGCAAACAAAGAAATAAAAAAAACATTAAAATTTTTTAAAATATGATTTTTAAAGACAATAATTATTATAGAGGTAAAAATATAAAACTGCCACTCAACGGACAGTGACCAAGTATGCAATAGTGGTCTTTCTATGCCAGTTATTGCTCCATATTTTTCTAGGGTTTCCCAAAAGTAAAAGTTTGAAGCGAAGAAAGTATTAAAAATTGTATCATAACCCAATTGTATATACGTTTTAGGTAATAAGAAAAAATAACCAATTATCAATAATGTAATTAACAAAAAATAGAGCGCAGGTATTAATCTTCTTAACCGTTTTTCAATAAATGGTAAAATTTCAAAAGAATTATTTTTTTCTAATTCGATTAACACTATATTTGAAATTACATAACCAGAGATTATAAAGAATATATCAACACCTATAAAACCTCCTGAAAAAATTGGATTGTTTTGATAGATAAAATTAAAATGATAACAAATTACCAATATTACTGAAATAGCTCGTAAGCTTTGTATGTCGAACCTAAATATCTGCTTATTCATAAATTAACTTAAATAATTTTAATTCTTTTTTTCATTAAAAGTTAAATTATTCATTACAATGTATTATAATTAAATCTTATAATTCACAATTTAAGTTTGTGTTCAAATGTTGCAATTTAGGTTTAGTTAAAATAAGCAAAATAATAGTTCCTTAAAATTAAAAAAAATTTACATTAATCAATTTATATCATAAATAGAATTGTTTTAACAAATGGATTTACTAATCTATTTTTTAAAGATAGTTTTTTAATCTGTGAATAACTTGCCCATTTATATTTTTTTCCTTTAATTCTCTTGTCATAAGGATTCTTTAACCTTACAATTACATTGCAATTACTTTTCTTCCAAAATCTTGCACCTTCTTCATTATGAATGGTAAAATAAATTAATTCTACTCCTTTTTGCTTAATTACTATATCATAAAATTGTGGTAAACTTCCTCCATGGGCTCTATTCATGTTAGATTGTGTTGCTTGAAAAGAAGGCGAAATTTTTAATTTTGAATCATCTCCTGGTTCGATTTTTGCCTCAATTAAAAATTCAGTTCCATATTTTTCAGTTTGTCTACAAATAAAAGCTAAAACACCCCCATGTTTTTGTGTTAAAATTGGTTGTGTCCATGATTTCACTTCCCTATCCGTAGCTCCCATGGTTTTTACACCTTTTACTTTAAAAAATTGTCCACTCTTATGTTGGAGATTATTATTTTTATCAAAACTCCATCCCTCACAATTATTTAAGTTAATTATTTTGGAAGATGATTTTACTTTTTTTTGTCTTTCGTGAATCCATTTTAAAATTGATTTGATTTCTTGGTTTTCAGAATTTTTTAGACGCTTCATTTCATCTTTAAATTTTTTTAAAACTTTTAAATTTCTTTTAAATTTCATTTTAATATTTTTTTAAAATATTTATCACACTTTCCAGGTGTTTATTTGATAATTCTGGATACATAGGTAAAGAAAATATTTGTTTTGAAAGTTTGTCGGTATTTTTTAGAATAATTTTTTTTTTATTCAAATTTTTATACCCTTTCATTGAATGAATTGGAAACGGATAAGATATATTGCAATAAATATTGTGCTTTTTTAAATAATTCATTATTTCATCTCTTTTTTTATGTCTCACAACATAAACGTAATATGAATGAAAGTTATCTTTATTTTCTATTGGTAAAGTTAAATCTGTTTTATTCAAATTTTCATTATAAATATTTGCAATTCTTCTCCTTTTTTTTATATTTGAATTTAATTTTTTTAATTTAAAGTTTAAAATTGCAGCATGAATTTCATCCAACCTAGAATTCACGCCATGAAAATCTGAATAATATAATTTTTCCATTCCATATTTTCTTAATTTTTTACATTTTAAATAGAGTTCTTTATTATTGGTTACAATCATACCACCGTCTCCATAGCCACCTAAATTTTTTGTAGGATAAAATGAAAAAGCACCTAAATCTCCAAAAGACCCACATGACTTTCCTTTGTATAATGCTCCAGTAGATTGAGCACAGTCTTCAACAACTTTTAATCTATATTTTTTTGCAATTTTATTAATTGCTGAATAATTGGCAGATTGACCATATAAATTAACTGGAATTATTGCTTTCGTTTTTTTTGAGATTTTTTTCTCTATTAAAGAGCAGTCAATTAGATAATCATCTTTATTTATATCTACGTAGATAGGAATTGCTCCACAGGAAACTATTGCACACACAGTTGGAACTGCTGTATTAGAAACTGTTATGACCTCATCATTTTTTTTTATGCCTATTGCCATTAAGGCAATTTGAAGTGCGTCAGTCCCACTATTAACTCCAATAGCAAACTTAGTATTTGTATATTTGGCAAAGTTATTTTCAAAATTTTCAACCTCTTTTGATAAAATTAACTGACCTGACTGAAATACTTTATCAACTATTTTTAAGATATTATTTTTATTTTGCTTGTACTCTTCAAGATAATTCCAGACAACTATTTTAGATGATTTCATTTTTAATCTCTGTTGTTTGATTTAATTGTTTGTAGAAGAAACCAAACTTTTTATTTTTTATAATTTTAAATACCATATTAAAGTACGTATAAAAAGTATTTTGAGCTTTATAATATATTTTCTTATTTTTATTGGATTTTTTATTAACCTTTATTACAATCAAACTTTGGTCTGTTGGCGGTGAGAAAACATTTTTAATTTTGTACTCTTTTTTATCCGAATTAATTTTCATATAATTTTTATAAGATTTATTGAAACTAAATGAACATTTCAAATTAACTTTAGAGGTCATAGCTTCAAAGGAAAAACTATTCGAATTGTCTTTATAAAAGTTATGTATTTTTTTTTTAATAATAGGTTTTTGATTTTGAAAAAAAAATCTAATCAAATATGCTGCGTAAGGAGACATATCTTGATAACAACCACCACCTAGCTTGGGTATATTTCTAAAATTAGATTTATCTAGTTTTGGTATATGAAAAGAGGTTGAGATTTCTGTAAATTTTTTAAAATCAATTTTATTAATTAATTCTTTAAATTGTTTATGATAATGAAAAACAATTGCTTCTGAAATTAATAATTTTTTTTTTTTTGCTAGTAAGATCAGATTTAATAATTCTCTTGAATTTATTGTAATTGGTTTATCTACAATTACATGTTTTTTTTGTTCTAAACATTTCTTCGCCCAAAAATAATGTTTTGAATTGATTAGGCTTATATAAACTATCTTGGCTCTAGTTTTTTTAATAGCATCTTGGTATGAGTTATAAGTTTTTGAATAAGATATATTTTTTTTAATTTTTCTTTTACTTGCTACTTCAATAGCAAGATTCTTAAATTTTCTTAAAGCTGGTAAAACTTTTCTATTGAAAATACTCGAATTGCCCAATACTAAAATTTTCATAATTATAGTTTGATTAATTTATTTTTTACTTAGTTAAAAACCATCTTTCAAATTCGCCATATCTCACTAATTGTTTTTTGGGTTTTATATTAGACTTTTTGCAAAATTCATCAATTGCAATTTTTGCACCGGGATATTTAAAAGAAAAATATTCATCAAGGTGAATATAACCTCCTTTAGTTAAATTTTTGAAAACATAAGGTAATGTAACTTTATAACTCTCATATAAGTCACAATCCAAATTACAAGATGAAATAGAGATTTTTTTTGAATTAAAGAAATTAGGTACAGTTTTTTCAAAAGATCCTTTTACTAGTTCAACATTTTTTAATTCAAAATAGTCAATTTTTTTTTTTATTGATTCATATGATGTTTGATTAAATTCTCCTGAAGAAGCAATTGTTTTGGGTGTAATTTTTTTTATATTACTGCTTAATTTTTTAACATTTAAAAATTTCTCATATTTTTTTATAAAAGTGTCTGAAAAATATTTGGAATTGTAAAAATTATTCAAATTATCAAATTTAGAATATAGAGGAAATCCTTTAAAAGAATCGAAACCAAATATTTTTTTTTTTGATTTCATTTTCTTTAAAATTAAAGCGGCTGCTATTAATGAATTACCCTTGTAGACTCCAAATTCAAAGATATCTCCATCTTTTTTTAAGGCATTTTTTTTGATATGACTATACCAGAATCTTAATCTAGACTTAGTAAAGTTTTGAACTTCATCAACACCAAGTAAATTGAATTCATAATCATGATACTTTTTCATTTTTTGCAATCTTAATTTATATTCAATCGTCTGTACCATCTTTATTAACAGTATGCCTAAGATGATATTTACCTTTTTTGTTTTTCCATAAATGTGGAGATCTAAATTTATCACATAATTTATGAAAAAAATTTTCATTTATTTCTAAATATTTCATAATTTCACTAAAATGGTAATCTGGGAACTCACCGTCATATTTTTTTATTAACTTTTTACCTTCATCAATTGTTAAATGATCATTTCTAAGTTCTTGCGATACATCATATGTCGCACGTCCAATGCCAAACTTTATATATGTCGTGTAATAATGCAAATCGTCTATTTTATCGTCAATACTATTATATTTTGAGTAGGTTCCTTGGGTTCTAAAAGGTCTAGGTCTAAAATTACAATTTTCTACTGAGTAATAAAACGTTTCTTGTGGTATCCAACGCAAATAATATCCAAGATAATGAACTTGCAATGGAAATTTTCTCAGCTTGTCTTCTTGCAATGGTAAAATTGGTTCAAAATCTTTGATTTTATAATTATAATCCCTAATTATTTCACTTATTTTTAAGCCCCCCAATCTAATTTCAGAAAGGTTTTTAAACATATAATAAGATTTATCTCTAATGGATTTTGAATTATCTGCTATTGGATTATGATGTTCTGCCTCATTTTCTCCATAAAAGATTAAAGGTATTTTTAATTTCTCAGCAACTTTTATCGGAAAGTTTTTTTGTCCAAGCATAAAAGTTTGAAAAGGGTGAAGTAAATTTGTTATTGCTAGTTTGGTTAATAGCTTAAACAATCCCTCATCCCTTTTAGCAGAAATATTTTCGAATGGACCTGACTCTAACCAATTATTAAAGTTTTGGTAACCATAATCAGTATAAAGTATTGGCGGCCAAGTCACTGTTAAGGGATTCATTCCATATTTTTCTTTCAAAATGTGAGCAGCAAAACAACTATCTTTCCCCCCACTTCCTGGTACTATACAATCAAATTCACCTTTTCCTCTAAATTTATCCAAAAGTTTTAAAAGTTTTTTTTCTCTTTCATGAAAATTTATTTTCTTTTTTATTCTTGAAAATTTCCATGGGTCAGAGATTCCATTTTTATCAATAAATGTTGTTTTTTTTTTAGATTTTATTGTGTGTTTAAATTCTATAGCTGAATTAGGTAATTGATTAGAAATCAAAGTCTTTTTGCAAAAAAGAACTTTGTTGGGTAATCCGTAGTAAGCTTTATGTTTCATCTCTAAGTTTTAAATTTTTTTAAGTTTTTTAAAAATTCCACACCTATAGGTCCACTTTTTTCTGGATGAAATTGTGTACCCAAAATATTAGATTTTTTTACAATAGAACAAAAATTTACATTTCCATATTTAGTACTCGCAAAAATATTCTTTTTATCATTTGGCATAACATAATATGAGTGGACAAAATAAAACAAATTATTTTCAAATTTTTTAAAATTTGTTCTTAAATTTTTTTCTTTAATCTTAAATTTATTCCAACCTAAATGGGTTATGTTTTTCTTTACTCTGTTGAATTTAGTTACTCTACCTTCTATTAGCTTAAGTCCATTCATTTCTACAAACTCATTGCTTTGATCAAATAACAGCTGCATGCCTAAGCAAATTCCATAAATAAAAGAATTTGGCTTAACTAAATAATCACATAATTTATGATGAATATTATTTTTTTTTATAAAATCCATTCCTGATTTAAAAGCTCCTACACCAGGAAGTATTACGATATCATAATTATAAGAAGTTTTTTTTATATCTATTATTTCTGTTTTGAAACCTGCTTTTAAACAGGCTCTATATACACTAAAAATATTATTAATTTTCAAATCAATTATTCCAACTGAAAGTTTTGCTTTATGCATACCTGACCTCAATTTTTTTGGATTTTAAAAATTTTTTGAGTTGTTTAATAGAATTTTTTTTTTTTTGAAATTTAGGCAAACTATCTAAAAATGAAATATTCCCAACTTTTGTATTTGGTTTTTCGAAAAATTTTAAGGCTTCGTAATGTAATAATGATGCAATACCAACTCCACTGATGTTAGTATTTTTTATAACCTCATAGATATCATTAAAATTTCCAGCTCCACCATGTGCTATAAGAGGAATATCAATTTTTTCAGAAACTTTACGAATTAATTTTAGATCAAAGCCTTTCTTTAATCCTTCCATATTTACTGAAGTCAAAATTATTTCTCCTGCTCCATAGTCTTGAACTTTTTTAGCCCAATCTAGAGGATTTATTTTTATAATATCTCTACCATTAGATTTGCTAATAAAATACTCGTTTTTTAACTTAACAACCTGAATTAAAATTGTAATATTTGCTGAGCCATAGATCCTTGAAGCCTTTTTTAAAAAATTAATATCATCGATTACAGCAGAATTTATACAGATTTTATCAGCACCAGAAGAAAACATGGTTTGTATATCATTGAGACTTCTTATCCCTCCCCCAACTGATAAAGGAATAAAAATATCTTTTGCTGATTTCCTTATGAATTTTGTTAAATTATTAGTTCCATATAAAGTTGCTACATTATCTATGTAGCAAATTTCATCTGCTCCACTTTCATAGTAATGATTGGAGAAATTTTCTGCTTTGCCTAAGATTCTCAGACCTTCAAGATTAACACCTTTTATTAATAGTCCATTTTTTATATCTAAGATTGGAATAATTCTTATTGGGTTTTTGTTCATTGTTTTAAAAATTAATTGAATATAAAAATTTTGATGTTTCTTATAAGTTTTGGCTACTTATTCAACAATTAATTCAAAATATTTTTCCAAATTTTAAATACACTTTTATTAAGTGTCTCCTTTGACGTTAAAAAATTATACTTGTATCTATTAAAATACTTTTTATCAAGTTTTAGTCGAAAATTTTTCTTAGTTATTTTTTTTTCTGAATTTATACACTTTGTATTCAAATATTTAGCTAGCGATTTTGTGTCTAAAACAGACTCTGGCATTTTTAATTTTTGTTGATTATTAAATATAAAATTAATCGGTTTATTATAAAGAATACAGTAACTAGTTGCTGTAGTTGGACTATTTGCTATTACAAAATAAGAATTTTTTATTGATTTTATAGTAGCATCTTTTCCTCTCAATACATGAAAGCTTTTATCATATAATTGTCTAAAATCATTTCTTGATCTTGGATGAGGTACAATAACAATTTTTTTTTGAAATATATTTTCAACATTTTTCAAAAATATATTTAAAACTTTATACCACAGTTTGATATCGTATTTATAATTATATCCAAACATCATTCTATCAGTTATAAATGGTGCACGTGAATCTAGATAAACAATTGTTTTTTTTTTAATTTTTTTTAATTTTTTTTTTTCAAATTCTAAATAGTTAAAATAATCAGTTGAGTTATATTTAAAAAATTTAACTTTGTGTGAATTAAGTTGAGATTGAATAAATTTTTTTTTTCCAGAATATAATATGATTAATTTCTTAAATCTTAATAAAGATATTATTTTACTAAAAAATCTCTCATTAAATATAAATTTGAGTCTTGAAGGATTTATAAATAATAAAAAAATACCTTTTATAATATTATTTACTAAATTATTATCTCTTTTTTGATTAAGAGTTTCAGCAGATTTATATTGAATAATATTTGAATTCAAATTTTTAAGATAATAATGAATTTTAAACGATGCATATGAGTCTTGGGACAATAAATTTAATATATATATTTTTTTACCTTTTACTTTTTCACTCATATATTTTTTCCACTGATTTATAGTTTGAAATTCTAAAATTTTTTTGTTTTTGGATTTTGAAAAAAACCTATTCTTATTTGGGTATAAAATTTTTGAGAGATCAATGTACTCAATTGGAACTTTCAGTTTTTTTCCTATTTCTGAGAATTTAAATTTATTTATAAAATAATTTGAAAATGGATATGGATATAAAACTATTATCATTAACTAAAAATGCTTAAATTTTTTTTCTAATAACGAAATAATCTTTAATTGATCTCTTTTAGACAATGAATAACTACTTGGTAAACACAAGCATTTTTTAAATTTTAATTGAGCATTTTTAATATTAAATGTTTCATAAATTTTAAATTTGTTTTGAAGATGATTAGGATACCACAAAGATCTAGTTTCAATCTTTAATTTTTTAAATTTTTCTATTATTTTTTTCTTTGAAATTCCATATAATTTTTCATCTACTTCTAAGATATTTAACCAATTATTTGAAAAGCAATAATCAGGATTTTCAATGATCTTTAATCCTTTTATTTTGTTAATATATTTCACATAAATTTGGTGAGTCTTTAATTTTTTTTCTATAATCTTATTCAAATTTTTTATTTGTGATAATCCTACTGCAGCATGAAGATTTGAAAGTCCAAAATTGTAACCAACATCATCATGAATGAAATTGATTGGATCTTTGTAGGCCTGGAAAATAAGATGTTTAGATTGATTATATAGTTTTTTGCTTTTTAATAATATCATACCTCCTCCACCAGTAGTGATAATTTTATTTCCATTAAACGATAAACAGCCTACATCTCCAATTGTACCTGATTGAATTTTTTTCTTATTGTTATAATTTTTCCAATATGATCCCAGACTTTCTGCTGCATCTTCTATAATTTTAATATTTTTATACTTACAAAATTTAATAAAATTTTTATCTAAATTTACTAAATTACCAAAAGTATGAACAACCACTAAGCCAATAATCTTTTTACCCGTTTTTTTGTTTATTGAAAAACCGTTTTTAAAAATTGTATTCTTATTAATGAATTCCATTACTTTGTTAAGATTTATTAGCAGCTTATCATCACAATCTATAAATATAGGTTTACAATTGTTTTCTACTATTGCATTAATTGTAGAAACAAATGTTATAGTTGGAGCTAAAATTTCATCTTTGTTATTAGGCTCAAGCAACCTGATACTTAATTTAAGAGCTGCAGAGCAATTTATGATGCCTAAAGTATAAGGTGAATTCGTAATATTTTTTATTTTTGTCTCAAAGTTTGAAACTAATTTACCTTTAGCTGATATCCATTTAGAGTTAATACACTTCTCAAGATAATTAATTTCTTTTCCAAAAAAATGTGGTTCTGATAGTTTAATCATATATTTTTAACTTTAATTTTGTCTATTAATTTCATTAACTCTAAACCTTCAAAAATTGTACATGAATGCTTTAATTTTTGACTCATTAGCTCTAAGTGAAGACTTCTGAATGTATTTTTTATATCAAAATTTTTAAATATTTTTTCATCCTCTTTATCATCTATAACTATTTTAATTGTATTATTTATTAGATCACCCTCAATACTAAAGTTATTTCCATCAACTTTTATCTTTCTACAATTAATTCTTGAAAAAAAATTAATATTAAGGTTAAAAAAAGATTTATTATTTACTTTTCCTGAAAGATTTAGAATATCATCAGTATTAATTTTTAATTTTGAAATTTGTTTATTGTAAACCTGTAATATCTTAATTTTTTTAAATAGCCATTTTAAAAAGTCTAATTCATGACTAAGTTCCAATAAAACACCTCCACCTAATTTTTTTTTGGCAGATACGGAATGTTTATAATTTTTCTTCCTCCAAGAAGGTAAGAAAGAATGTGAAATAACATTAATTGATAATATATTTTTTTTTTTTAAAAAATTTTTCAAATATGTAATTACAGGATGAAACCTAAGATTATATCCTACAAAATATTTATTATTTAAATTTTTATCAATTGAATAGAATTTTATGAACAAAGGTTTTTCAATTAATACAATTTTATTTTGAAAGTTTTTTTCTATAAATAAAAAGTGACGGTAATGAAAAGATGATGGTGAACAAACAACTATATATTCAGGATTAAATTTTTTTAACGTTTTAAGTTCACTTTTTAAATTTTTTCTTGTTGGGATTGTGTGAATTATAATATTTTTATTTATTAATCTTAAAACTTTCAAATGTGTTTTTTGAATTGATCCTGAACCAATTATTAAAACTTTTTTTATCATATTAAAAAATATTTTTTTTTATTAATTATTTTATATGGTCTAAATTTTTTAGTCTTTGTGGCTCTAATTACTCTCTCTATTTCATCTTGATTAGCTAGATTATCTAAAAGATATAACTTTTCTAAGTCTTTTTTTTTATACAACTTTTTTGACCACTTTAATTTTTTATTTTTTATAATTAATTTTTCTAAATTATCACTATTTTTTTTCAATAATTTTAAAATAATAAATGCTTGTTTGATCATAATTCTATATGTTTTATCTAAACAAATATTTAAATTATCTTTTTTTTTAATCTGAAATTTTTTAACATCTAATATTTTTCCATTATCAATTTTTTCATTAATAAGATGCGCGGTAGTACCATAAAAATTTTCATTATTATAAATTGCAAAATTTATACATCCTATACCTCTATATTCAGGTGTTCCTGGATGAAAATTTATTGCAGCAATTTTAGTTTTGTTTATATGTTTTTTCTTTAAAATATAAAAACTTCTGAAACAAAAAATATAATCAAACTTTTTTTTTTCTATTTTATCTTTTAATTTTTCACCTGGGTAACTAGACTCTATATAGCGAAACGTTTGACTCTCCTTACGAATATAATTTTTTAGTTTGAGAGAATATTTACAGTCTTTCCTTCCAAAAAATAACACTGAACCTAATTTCATTTCTATGTTTTAAATTTTTCTAAATTGCTGTCCAACCACCATCAACTATGAAGGATGTGCCCGTTATATAAGATGATGCGTCTGATCCTAAAAATAAAGCTGAAGAAGCAACTTCTTCAGCTTTACCCAATCTTTTTAAGGGACAATTCTTAATATAGTTTTTCAAAAAAATTTTGTCTTGGGTTTTACTTTTACCTTTTGTATGCCCAATCAGACCTCCAGGGCAGATAGAATTTACTCTAATTCTATATTTTCCATAATATGAAGCCAACTGTTTAGAAAAATTAACTATACCTCCTTTAATAATTGAATAATTCATGTTTTCCTTAATATTTGTTTTTTCATATATGGAATTATTTTGACCAACTAAACCATATATAGAACCAAACATTATTACAGAACCTTTTTTCTTTTTTCTTTTCATGACCTCGCATGCCCTATAAGAAAACCAAGTGTGTGAATTTAAATGTATATCAATATTTCTTCTTAATCTACTTAAGCTGTTTTCTTTAAAAGAACTAAATTTCCAATCTTTAGTGGTCGGGTAAGAACAATTAATGAATATATCTGGACATCCAAATTTTTTAAAAAAAAAATTCATTTTCTTATCTGCTTTTTTTAAGTCTGAAAAATCAAAATAATTGTAGTAAAATTTCTTTTTATTATATTTTTTCAGAAGAAGATTTCCTTTTTTTTTATCATTATCAAAAACAAACACTTCTGCTGATGCTGAAATCATAGCTTCACATATTTCAGACCCAATCAAACCACATCCACCAATAATGAAAGCTTTTTTGTTTTTTAAGGAAAATTTATCTAAATAATTTTTTATCATCTTTTATTAATAATCTTACTAAATTTAAATCATAAATGTCATCTATATCAATTGATCTTTCTCTTGGCATCTCAAATATTGTTGTTTTTTTGTTAATTAATTTTTTTCTATTAATCAATGTATCCCTTGTAAAAATATAAATTGATGCATTCATTTCATATACTAAAGGAGCATCTTGTCTTCTTACAATCCTATAGTCTGATGAAAAACTTCTTGAGAATTTATTTGAATTATCTTTATTCTTTACAAGCTTCACATTTTTGTTTCTATCGAATTCAACCATATTAAAATATGGATTTTTTTTTGCAGAACAGACTGAAAAGAGGTTATTATATTTTTTCTTTTTAAACTTTTTTAATGCATTTTTAATATCAGCTATTTTTCTTAAAGGCGCTGTAATGTCTAAATCTACACAAATTTTAATTTTTTTATTAAAATAATTTTCTGATTCAATTAAAGCATGTCTAATAGCTAATAATTTTGAGCTTTTATCGTTAGAAAAATTTTTTGGTCTTAAAAACCAAGATTTTGCACCATACTGTTTTGCAATTTTTTGAATTTTTTTTGAGTCAGTAGATACAACAATTTCGTCAAAAATTTTTGATTTTATTGCTTGTCTTATAGTGTATGAAATAAGTGGCTTACGATTCACTTTTCTCAAAGCTTTATCAGTTAAACCTTTTGATCCCCCTCTAGCGCATATAGTGCAAATAATAGACATTAATTTATATATTCAAATTTTGTGCCTTTTTAAGGTCTGACAATTGACCTAGATCTGTCCAGGACTCACTACTTATCTGATAAACGCCCACTTTATTCCCTAATTTCATAACTTTTTGAATTAAATCTGTCATATCCATCCTTTTATTTTTAGGTAAAAATTTGATAATTTTTTTTTTTACTAAATATAACCCAGTATTAACTGTAAAATTATATTTTGGTTTTTCTAACATTGAAACTAATTTATCATCTTTTATTCCACAAACACCATATGGAAAAATAAGTTGAGTTTTTGAGGTTACTAAAGTTATTAAATTATCATTTCTTTTATGTAGGTCATATAATTTTGAATAATCTATTTTGAATAAGGTATCACAATTTGTAATAATAAAATCCTCAGATAGTATTTTTTTAATTAATGCAATTCCCCCGACTGTTCCTAGTGCTCTAGTTTCTTTAAAAAAATTCATCTTATAATTTTTATTTAAAGATCTAAAATATGATTTTATTAATTCTGCTTGGTGATTTAAAACTAAATGAAATTTAGAAAATTTAAAATTATTAAAATTTTCAATAATATGCTCAAGCATAGGTCTTGAATTAACTGGTATTAATGGTTTGGGTAAAATTTCAGTAAAAGGCTTAAGTCTTTTGCCTTTACCTCCAGCCATTATCACTACATCTATTTTTTTTAAATTAAAATCTTTTTTTTCTGTTTTAAAGATATTATCCCAAGTTAAAACTTTTTTAACAATATTGTTAGAGTCTACTACAGGTAACACACCGTATTGTCCCAAGAGAAATAACTTTTTAATTTTATCTTCATTTATATGTGAAATATTTATTTTTTTTGGCTTTTTTTTAAATAACGGGCTTATACTAGACTTTATAGTCTTTTTTTTCAAAAGTCCTTTTTGAATATCTCCTTCAGTAAGAGTTCCAAGTAAATGCATATATTTATCAATTACAACGACCGTCCTAGTGCCATTTTTTTTTATTTTAATTATAGCATCCTTAATTGATTCATTTTTGAATACAAAATAATTTTTTTGATTTCTCATATTATCAGATTTGTAAAAAAAATTTTTTGTTCAGGATTTTTTTTAGTTTAATTTTTTTTAAAACTTGAATTATTTTTTCTGAACTATTTTTTTTTTCATATGGGTTAATTATCTTATTTAGACTATCACAAAATTTTTTAGAATAAACATAATTAATTTTACGTTTAATCTTTTTACTATCAAAATCTACGTTTACTATAGAATCAGCAGTCACTCTTCCTTTCTGTCTAACCCCTAAATTGATCGTAGGTTTTTTTAATGATGGCATTTCTATTATCCCACTTGAAGAATTGCCAATCATCAAATCTACTTCATTGCATAAAGAAAAATAAATCTGATCACCTAAAGATTTAAAGAAATAACCATTCTTATTAATTTTAATAAAATTTTTAATTTCTTTAACTATCATTTTAAAATTTATATCAGCGCCAGGCATTGTAAAAATTAAATTAGTTTCCTTAAGTTTGTGGAGGCTTTTGAATAACTCTTTAAGATTTTTATTATTTTGTAGTCTTGAATTTATAGTTTCAGGATGAAATGTAATCAAAATATTTTTTTTTTTAAATTTTAAATTCAATTTTTTTTCTAAATTTTTTTTATTTAATAAAGTTGTTCTCTTCAAATTTTCTACACCTAAAGATCCAATATTAAAAATATGTTTAGGGTTTTCCCCAAGTTGAATTAAATTTCTATGATATTCTTTTGTGGAAACAAAGTGAATATGAGACATTTTACTAATTGAATGTCTTAATGCCTCGTCTATAACACCTTCAGTTATTTCTCCACCATGTATATGTGCTATTGGTATTCTATTGAAACATGCCGCCACAGCTGCTGCAAAAATTTCATATCTATCTCCTAAAATAATTAAAATATCAGGTTTTAATCTCAAGAGCTCTTTAGAAAATAATTTTACACCTAAGGCATAAGAATTGGAAATATCTAACTCGGTATCATTGTTTAGTAGAATATTTATTTTACTTCCAATTTTAATTTTTTCTTTTTTAATTTGATTAATTGTATTCCCAAAAACTTTAGAATTATGAGAACCAGTAACAATCAGATGGTGTTTAAATGGGGGATTATTTTCAAATTTTTTAATAAGATTTTTCAAAATATAAAATTCAGCTCTTGATCCAGTTACCGTACAAATTTTCATTAATTAAATTTTAATATTTTGATCTTTAATAAAATTAAATTTTGAAGTTTTTCCAATTACTTTATCCCAATATTTGGCAGAAATACCATGTTTAGCTCTTTTTGTGGTTATATTGTGATTTGTAAAAAATTCTCCTGTAACTATATCCTCTGAAGCTACAATTTTTTTTCTTACTATTTTGGATATTTTCATCTCCTCCCTATAAGGTTTTTTATCATATTTACCTATACTTTTATGAAACAATCTTAGTTTTTTAACATACTCAATTAATTCTTTGGGGGACAAGCTTGCTTTATGGTCAGGTCCTTTTGAATCTTTATTTAATGTAAAATGTTTTTCAAAAATTGTAGCACCCAAAGATATAGACATTAAGGACGCTTCATATCCAATACTATGATCAGAATATCCTATTCTCATTTTTAATTTATCTTTTAAATATTTAATAGACATTAAATTTAATTTTTTTATATTTGCTGGATATTCAGTATTACAATGGAGTATTGATATATCTTTTTTTTTTGTTCCACTTTCTATTAATATTTTTATAGCGTCTTTAACTTCACTCATGGTGCTCATTCCTGTTGATAAAATTATTTCTTTTTTAAGTGATCCTGCATATCTTAAATAAGGTATATTATTTATTTCTCCAGATGGTATTTTTAAAATCTTAAGTTTTAATTTATTTAAAAGTTTAATACTTTGGATATCAAATGGGCTAGATAAAAATTTAATTTTTTTTTTCTTACACCTTTTTATAATTTTTTCAAAATCTTTAGGAAAAATTTTTAATTCATCTAATAACTGGTAATGGTTTTTAACTTTAAAATTTTTTTTTTGGTATTCTGCAAGCCCTAAATCTGAAGTTGTTACCTCACTTGGATTAAAAGTTTGAAACTTAACATAATCAGCACCCGCCAAAGATGCTAAATCGACCATTTTAATTGCATTATTAATATTGCCATTATGATTTACTCCTGCCTCTGCAATTATGATGATTTTGCTATTCTTCATTTAAATAAGATTGTTCATTTTGTTTATATTAATAATAAAATTTTGTGCTTTTATAATTTTTTAAATTTTCTTTTTTTTTGAACCATTCAATGGTTTTTTTTAAACCTTCTGTAAGACCTTTCTCTCCTTTCTGTTTTGGTACCCATTTTAGAATTTTTTTTGCTTTGCCTATTGATGCAACTAATCTATTAACTTCACTTTTTTTTGGTCTAATTCTAATTTTTTTTTTCTTAAAAATAATTTTAACTCCCATAATATTTGAAATTTTTAATGCTAACTTTTTGATAGAAATCTCATATCCAGTTCCAATATTGATAACATGTCCAATACTTTTCTTATTTCCTATTGCTGAAATGATTCCACTCACTGTATCCTCAACGTAAAGTAAATCTCTTGTTGGATATGTTGAGCCGATTTCGATTATATTTTTTTTTATTGCTTGGGTGATTATTGAAGGAATTACAGCTCTAGTTGATTGTCGTGGACCATAAGTATTAAATGGCCTCACTATAGTAACTGGAAAATTAAATGATTTGTGAAATGACAAAGCTAATTGATCTGCTGCAATTTTACTCGCAGCATAAGGAGACTGAGCATTCAGGGGAAAGTTTTCATTAATTGGCACATTTTTAGGTGAACCATAAACTTCGCTAGTTGAAATCTGAATAAATTGTTTAACATTAGCTGATATAGATGAATGCATTAAATTGAGTAATCCTAAAACATTAGTATCAATATATGATTTACTAGCTTTGTAAGAATAGGGTATACTTATCAGAGCCGCCATATTTATTACAATATCAACTTCCTTTAAAATGCTATCAATAAACTCTTTATCTCGTATATCACCTAAAACTGTTTCAATTTTATTTTTTACATTGTCATTAATTACATCAATCCATCCAAGAGAATTAAAAGAATTATATTGTACTAAAGCTCTAACATTGTATTTTTTTTTTACCAAACCTTCAACTAAGTGTGACCCGATAAAACCCTCTGAACCAGTTACAAGAATTTTCATATTAATTATCTTTTGAATTAAGTATGTTTAAATCATTTATAGTGTCAACTTCAAACCACATATTTTTATAATCTACGATTTTGACAACAAATTTATTTTTTTTTGTGAATTTAGAAAAAAAAGAAGTCATATCTAATTTTTTTATGTTAATTTTATCTTCCTTAATAAAATTTTGAATTCTTTTCCATCCATGAGGAGTAATCTTTATCAATCCACCAAATTGACCTTTGATTGAAGACATATTTCTTGGTCTTGATCCAATTTTAGTTAAAAATTTATTTTTGTTTATTGTTTTATAATCAAAACTTTCTAAATCACTCAAAGGTGTTTTAAATCTTTTTTTCCATGTTTTTTTCCAGTTTGTATTGTTTAAAATTACTATATCTCCCTTTGCTTGCTTCAAAAGTTTTATGGCGTTTGGCTTGTACAAAATATCAGCATAGGAAATAATACAAGAATTTTTTTTTAAAATTCTTGTTGCACACTGAAGTGAAAAAAAAATACTAGTAGATGACCATTTTGAATTTAAAATTTTTTTAGTTTTAAAACTTTTAAAAAGGGTTCTTTTATAGCCTACAACAATATTTAAATTGGCTATTTTATTAACTTTAAAATTATTAATTATTATATCTATTAATCTTTTATTTTTATATCTACTAAATGATTTTGGTTTATCATCGGTCAGATGTTTCATTCTTGACCCTCTACCTGCAGCTAAAACTATTCCTTGAACCATTAAAAATCATCCTTTTTTTTACAAAGAAATATACTGCATCCAGCTATATATTTTAAAAAAAATGAAAAAATAAATATTTTATTTAAAAAGACCAATATAATATTAAGAATTGGGAGCATCAATTTTGTAAAAATATTTCTATTATTGTAAAAAAAGACGTAACCAGAAGACTTTTTAATAAGAAAATTGTTATTTTTCAAAATAGTTTTCAATCTTCCATAAGATAATAATCTTCTATGAGTTTCAAATTTCCATACATCAGTCCAACCAGATGCAAAAGGCCAACCATTTAACCACCATGAATTTTTAAATTTCTGAAAATATCTTTTTAATTTAGTTTCTAAAAGTAAAGATCTAATAGTATCTGAATGCGAATATTGATGATGTTCACCTATTAAAAATTTAACGAAATTAATGAAAAATTTTCTAGGATGTATCATTTCATTTATTTGAAATGTATTTGTTTGTGCTATAATAAGACCCCCATCATCTTTTAAAACTCTTTTACATTGATTTAAACAGTAATTAGTATCTATAACATATTGTAATGCACCAATAATGATAACCACATCTATTGATTTAGATCTAATTTTTAACTTTTTATCCATAGAGCCAACTAAGAATTTAGCTTTACCATTTTGAACAGCTTTTTTATTTTTATTTCTTGCAAACTTTGCAAGTGGAGCAGAAATGTCTACACCAATATACTTTTCACATTTGGGTATAAAATATTTTGCATTTTGACCTGCCCCATATCCTAACTCTAAAATTGTAATTTTTTTTGAAGTATTTGAATTTTTTAAATAATCTAAAACTCTATCTCTTCTAGTATTTAAATGTTGTGCATCGCCTTGTTCTGAGTATTTAAAATCATTATATTTTTTTACATAATTGTAACTATTCCATAATTTAGAAGTATTAATTTTGTATAATTTGTTCTTTTTCATTTAATTAAAAATTTTTTTTAATCTATAATTATTTATCTTATCTATTTTATTGTCTCTTTCTGGATGCCACATCCAACCTTCCCAAGTTAAATTTTTATGTTTAATTGACTCAATATTTCCATCTGGTGCCTTAGTGGTAATATAAAAATCTTTTGGGCAATTTTTTAAAGAATAGTTATGATAACTATTACATTTTTTTGGAAATCTTTCTTTACTTAAATTAATCAATTTATGGGTTGTTCTAACATGATTTTGGACTTTTATTAATTTACTTCCAAACCTAACACCAATCAATTGCATTCCTTGGCATATACCTAGAACAGGGAGATTATTTTTTAAAGCGTAATCAATCAAAAAATTTTGAAATTGATAACGTATACTATTCATTTTGTAATTGCCTCCACTAAGCAAAATTCCTCTTAATTTAAGTGTATTTAAAAATTGATTTAATTTTTTTTTGGAAAGTATCAAGGTTTTATTTGAAATTACTATTGGATTATAAGAGTTTTTAATTAACCATTTAATTAAGGCATGATCAATTTGATCATTTATCTCGTTTCTTTCTTTATTAACTGAAACATTTGGATTAATTAACAAATTTTTCATAATTTATTTTCTCAAAGGTTCTTTAGAATTTTAGTCAGAATTTATTCTATATATCTTAAAATTTTTTAATTTTGTCGCACCTTGAATGGAAAAATAATTTTTGTTGACATTAATTATAAGATTTAATATAGACATTCTATGGAAATTAAACAACTGTTAACTTCTCTTCATCCAAAAATTAATGAAATGTCATTTATGAGTGAACTTACCTCTGGGAAGTTCCAAAGAGAAGAGATATTAAGAAGTGAAGTTGTAGAATTATATCGTGCATTAGATACCAGACAAAGAATTCAAGACATGTATAAAAATAAACTAGCTGATGGTTTAAAGGATGGTTTAATAAAAAATGATGATCTAGCATTAATGACAGAAGTTATTGAAGATGAAGGTGAAACCCATGATCATATAGATCATTTAGATATGAGATTTAAGCTTTTTGCAGGCACAGAAATTAAAAGAGGAAAATTCCCAAAAAAAAATGATGAGCTTCAAAAAATAAATGATGAATGGGTGAATATTTGTAAAGAAGCTAATCTATGGGAAATAATGGCTTGTCACTGCGCAATAGAGGGTTGGTATCCAGATATTTCTAAAATGTTTGCAACAGAATATAAAAAAAGAGGTTTTAGTGATGAAGAGCTAGAAATCTTTATCGCACACCAAGGTGCTGATGTAGAGCACTCAGACGCTCAATATGCAATTTTAGATAAAAATTACTCTAAAATAGACTCTAAAAAAATTGAGCAAATGGTCAAAAGAACATTTGATACATCTAGAGGTTATGAGGAGATGAAACTTAAGTTTGCTAAGTTAGATAAGCCTCTTACCCAATTTTTTTCTTAAATCTTAAATCAAAAATTTCAATTTTTTTTAATAGACACATCTATTAATACAAATTTACTTATAGTTGGATGTGATAGTTATTATAATTCTTTTTATTTTTTTTAAAAAATCACTAAAATTATTAATTAGATTCGATCTTTTTTAACGTGCAATTAAGTATAAGATGCTGATTATTTTTAATATCCTCAAAAATTTTTTCACCAACTCCAATAGCTGCAGGGATCTTTAGTTCATTACATCTAATTGACATATGAGAGTTTGCACCACCAAATTTAGTTATTAATCCCTTTATATTAAAACTAAATAGCCAATCGAACCCTGGATCAGCATTTTCAATTAAAACTATTTTTTTATTAACATCTATATTTTTTAAATTGACATTGTTGTCAATATAAATTGCTTTTGATATTATTTTTTTATTACCAATAAAATTTGGTGAAGATACCTGAAATGGAATAACATCAACACCTTTTGGGTCAATTAAAAGTAATGGTAGTTTTATATTACAATTAATTTTATGATCATTTTCTTGTTTTTCTATTTTTTTTAAAATTCTATCTTTAGATAATTTAGTAAAATTTTGGCTTGTAAGATCTTTAATTGTTAGAAATGATATTTGTTTTTTTGAAAGACCTTTTGATTTAGCCATCTGGGCTATTTTTTTTAAGATTAAATCAACATTCTTTGTAAAAATAAATTTACTATATTCACGGCTCTCAAAACCTTTTTTCAAATATATTAAAAATTGGGAAAAATTTAATTGAATATTATTTAATTTTAAAATTTTCTCAATTTTTTTTACTTTAACTTTTTCTAATCTAAATTTTTTTTTGTTTTTAATCTCAAAGTTTTTTCTAGCAAAAAAATCTTTTCTAAATGATGAATAATTATTCGAATTAATATCATAAGTACCAGGTCTTAAATGACCATAGGTCTTTTTAAATTGCTTAAAACTAAGTAAATTTTGTGCAAGTAAATCACAATCTACGATAAATTTCGAAGTTACTGTCTCTAAATTAAATTTAAAATTTTCAACATCATTATTAGTAATAATATCCAAGCGGACAAGTGATCTTAATAGGTTTTCAGCAATGAAAGCATGTCTTGCTAATATTGAAAAAGGGATTATTCCAAAATTTATTGTAAAATTAATTATTTTTTTTATATCTTTTTCTTTTTTTAAATTTTCATAATTTCTATTTAACTTATCTATTTTTTTTAGATTATAATTGATGGACCCATTGTCTTTGGGTAGTAAATTTTTATTCAAAATTTCGTGATAGCTATTTTTCAATATTATAATTTCTTTTTTATTTAGTAAATTAGGACACAACTCTTTTATTCTTTTTTCAAAGTCAAAAATAAAACAATTTATTGCGATATCAAATTCTATCTTGTCATGTAATGAAGGATTTAATTTTAAATTTGAAACATAAAAATTAACAAGTTTTTTTTCTAAATAAACTGGAATAATTTTAGGAATGAATGAAATGAAACTTTTCCTAACATCAATAAATGATTGACCTAGAAAAAGTAACATTAAATTCTTGTTTTTAAATCTATTACTATAGCCCATTACAGTTCGCGCTTTTATCCATGCTGAGTCTAATACCAGAGTTTTATAAAGAGATGATAATAATGGATAAGGATTTTGTCCTATAATTTCAGCCGGGTTCCAATCTGGCATTTGTCCATAAACCGTTTTTGATTTTCTAAATTTAATTTCTATTTGTTTTTTTAAATTCTCTAATCTTAAGTTGATTTTATTATCTAGTTTTTTTGAAATTTTTTTTATTAATACTAGTGGTCTTACTTGAAGAGTATAAACTTCTAATTTTTTATTAATAATAAATTCAATATCTAAAGGTTTTTCTTTATAAATCCTCTCTATTTCTTGAATGGCTTTTAAAAGCTTTAAAAATCTTTTTGATTTAACATCCTTTAATTTTTCTTTTAGAACAAATAGTAGCCTATTCGAGTATGATGAGTTTCCAGATGTTACCGTATCAGATTTTCCACTCACATCATCGTAGTTAATTACATAATAATTTGCAGCTGTATTTAAATCTCTATTAAAAACTACACCCGAACAATTGATTGAGCCTATCATCTCTTGAATTAAAACTTGTGATTTATTAAGTGAAATTTTTTTGTAACTTTTAATAACTAGATCAATTTTTTTTTTGACAATTTTTGTATCTTTAGAACTGATATTTAAAAATGATGTATATTTCCCCGCATTTGAACCAGAACTTCCATCTTCATCAGCTGCTGATGATCTTATCACTATTTTCCCACTGAAATTATTTTGAATTTCCTTAATTTTATCTCTACTATTTTTTTTCCAGCTAGCTACAGAAAAAAAGTATGATTTTGGTACCTTGCTTAATTTAATTTTTTTATCCAAAAAAGTCAAAGTTTCAGCTTTAGAATTAAACATTTTATTTATTGAGGGTATCAATTTTTCTATTATGAAAAACTTTTTCAAAATCTAAAAGTTTTTCAAAAGATTTCTTTGTGGACAAAAATTTAATTTTTTTAAATTTTTCTTTATAAGTTTTTAGATCAACTTCTCTAGGGCAATTTTCTCTTTTCATAATTCTAGAAGTAAACTTACTTTTCTTTGTATTTAAAAATTTACAAATTTTAGAAACATTTTTATCAGTATTTACTGAAAAATCCTCATTTTCCAGGAAAAGACAATTTCTACTATTTTTATATTTTTTATAATTCGAGTATTCTTTTTTTAAAGAGTATAAAGCCTCATCTATAACCCTATCCATTGGATTTTGTTTTGGATACATTTTGAAATTATTTAAGGAATATAGTGGGAAAATATTATTATTTTTTTTAAGTAGTATTCTTTCATTAAATAAAATATTTTTTACATTTGCTTCGCCAATTTTATAAAATCCATTTACAGTATCTATTGGATTTCTAAATATATTGATTAATTTGAAATTTTTATTAATGTTCATCCATAAATGGTACAGCATCATGCCATCATGAGTATCCATACAAAATATAGTTTTTTTCTTAATATGGTTTTTAATAATATGATCGCCTCTTGGTAAAAAAATTCTTTGTTTCAACTCTTTTGGATTTTTTGCAGAAAATATGCTTGTTTCGTCACCTATCCTAAAATTCAAATTTCTACCAATCAATTGTTCATAAAAACTTTTATCTAAAATATGTCTTGTAAGAAAAAAAGCCGTTTCTTGTTTCATCTTTTTAAGATTAGCTAAATGTAGTATCTGATCTATTTCTACAAGCTTTCTTAGAGGTTCAACTCTTTGTAATGATGAAACTATTGGTGATACCATACTTTTTCCAGAGTTTAAGGTACCTGTAATTATAACAACATTATCAAAATAACTTTTTTTAAATAATTGTAGATGGGTATTTTTTTTATTCTTCATTATCAAGTTCATTATTTTCTGATGAAAAATTTTTTTTACTCAAATATAAATAAATTAAAATTGAAATTATCGATGCAAAAAAAGAGGCTAAAAAGAAAATCTCTATTATTAAATTATAATTAAATATATTGATTAATAATAACCATAAACATAAGTGCTGAATATCATAAAGTAACATCGTAGTTTTACCAAAAAATGAGTTTCTATAATAAGGTTGCTTTATTTTTTTTCCTTGGATTTCATTGATCCATCTTGCAATCGCAGAATATCGGTCCATTATAAGATGTTGAACTGGATAAATTAATATAGTTACTAAATAGAAATATGAATAAAAAAAACTGATTTCTTTTTGAACAACAGTCTCAAATAAAATAATATGCAAAAGACCAAATACTATTATATCAAATAATCCATCTATAAATCTTCCATTGAACGAACTTTTTTTATGAAATCGTGCCACCATTCCATCTGTAAAATCTAAAATAAAAGAAAACACAAAAAATAAAATTATATAACTTAAGGCAATTGAGTTTGATATTATTGAGATAGAAAATGCTATGATGCTCATTGATAAGCTTGAAATTGAAATTATATTTGGATTTAAATATTTCATTATTGGAAAAATTAGTATCCCAAATATTCTATAGGCACTCTCAAAAAAAGAATACTTGGTAAAATTGAATAAATTTTCTTTATAATTATCAATTAAATGTTTGTAATCGTTTATCACTAATTTTTTTTATTTTTGTCTAAAGGATTTATTTTTTTATCACGAATTTCATAAATATCATCACAGTATTTTAAAATATTAAAATGATGACTTACAATTATGATTGTGTATTTATTTTTTAAATCTTTAATTTGTTCTGCTATATAATCTTCAGATTTATTATCTAATGAACTTGTGGCCTCATCTAGGATTAAGACATTTTTTCCATGATAAAAAGCTCTTGCCAATGCCAATCTTTTGTTTTGTCCTCCTGAAAGTCTTACACCCAAATTTCCAATTTTAGTATCAATATTCTGTGGTAGTTTATCTATCACTTTATGTAAATTTGCTTGTTTAATTGACTCATTTAATTTTTTTAAATTAATCTCAGATTTATCTGTTGTAAGTGTTATGTTAGTTTTTATATCTTCATCTAAAATAATAGGATCTTGAGGCAAATAAGCTATTTCCCCTAAAAAATCTGAAGAAAGATCAACTTTTTTTTTATCATTAACAATTATACTTCCCTCATATGGAGACAATAGACCTAATAGAATATCAATAAAAGTTGTTTTCCCAACTCCAGACTCACCCATAATTCCAATGCAACTATTTTGTTTAATTGAAAAATTAATATTTTTAAAGATTATATTGTCTGAATTATTATATTTAAAACTTATATTTTCAAATTTGATCGATCTAATTTTTTCAATAACTTGCGACTTGTTTAATTCTATATTTTTTTTTGGTAGATCATATTTTTTAAGATCCCTAGTCACTATCCCCACGGCATATTGAACAAAACCAATTCTATTTAGGCTAGTCGTAATAACAGAAATACTTGGTAATAACCTCAAACCTATCATTAAAAATACACCTATAGTAGGCAAAAAGGTTGAAAAATCTTGATTATTTTTTACAAAAACTAGTGAAATTATCAAAGCTAATGAAATTAAAAAAAACTCATATACATGTCTAGGGCTCTCATCTATTAGAAGTGATCTTTTTTCAGCTTCATAAACATTATTTGCATATGATGAAATATTTTTTATAAAGAAGTTTTCTTTTGACAATACTCTAATTTCTTTCAGTCCTAAAATTCCAGAATAAATATTTTTTAATACATGGGCCTCTGAGTCTATTTTTGTTTTACCATATTTAATATTTATTGGCTTTAGAATAATCTCATAAAATAAAATGATTGGTAAAATTGTCAAAGCTATTGTAATTAAAACTTTGAAATTAAAAAATATAAGAAATAAAATAATAACAAATAAGAATATTAATTCAGTTAATACTTTTAATGAGTACGAAATTTTTGATAAACAGTGAGAACATACTTCTCTTATATTCCTTATATATTCAGTTGATGACCGTAAAATATAATCAGTATAACTCATGTTCTGATATGCAGACATTAATTTTACCTGTAATATAGCGTATTGTTTAAACGCAAATAAATTAATTAACCATTTAATGTATATGGAGCTTAATAATTTAAGAAAAGATAGTGATATCAAACCTATTGTAAAATAAATTAATAAATCTTCTCTTTTAAATTCATTAAAAAAATCTAAATTTAAAAAAAAAGTATCTGATGATGAGTTATCAAGGTTAAATAAAGTCTGAATAAACCCAAATATTAAACTTAAACTTAGTAAATCTAATAATGTAGATAAAAACATTAATATTATCAAAAATAAAATATAATATTTATTTGATCCAATTAAGGTAATTAATTCGTAAAAATTTTTAATTTTATCCATTCAAATTTATTTTCAGACCAATTTTTTTAAGATTATTTTTAAAAGTTGAATTTTCTTCATCATAAATAATAATTGGATCTACATATTTTTGTTTTATCTCATTCCAATCTCTTTCATTTGTTTTAAAAATAAAATCCAAACATCTGAAAATTTCCTCCTTACTAGCTTTATTAGTCCAGAAAGGTCCTTTTAAGTCAAATTGACCTGGCCAACCATATCTATTGTTTTTTCCCCCCGAAACTCTGCTCACATCATAAACAATATTTAAATGAGCTACTTTTTTACCTCGAGCCAATGCCTCATAACCAGTTGAGCAATCAATTACCACATAATACTTATATTCATTGAAATAATCATAGATTTGAAATTCTTTTGTTCTATCCAAGAATTTAAATTTGCCACCATTTAAAATATTCTCATAATAATTTTTTTCTGAATCTAGATCTTTTTTTTTGAAAGATCTGGGTGCAATAACTAAATTTAAATTATTATTTAAACAATATTGATATAATAATTTTAAAGCTTCACTTCTTTCTTTGAGTTTGAATTCGTATCTCGATATGTAAGTGCCATCTTCAATAGGTATTTGGATGTGATCTTCTTTATCAAAATATTGTGACATAAATACCAAATCTTTTTCATTTTCTATTTTTTTGTTTTTATTAAAATTATTTTTTATTGATCCACAAGTATAAAATTTCCCATCTAAGCATTGTTTATAAGCATTTATCATGGCCTCACCCCATAAAAAAATATGATCAATTTTTTCTTTTTCTTTAAATTTTTTTTTTGCAAGCAGAATAGGATTTGGATGATATTCTCCATCATAGCCAAGAGCTATAGTATGCTGACACATTATAAAAGTTTTATTCTTAAAATGTTTCTTTAGTTCCCAAAATGCAAAGGTGTAATGTGAAAAACATATTAAAAATTCTGGATTAACAACCTTTATAACTTCAATAGTATATAATTGAATTATTTTTTGATTAGAAAAAAAAAATAATTTAATTAACATTGCTTTAAAATATAATATTATATAGAGACTCTCATATCTTACATCAAAAACAAAAGTTTCATCAGTGGTTAAAAAATTTTCATAACCTGTTCTATAAGTGTTAGAATCATAAATAAAAAGTCTTTTTTTTTTAGGTAAAATTATTTTTTTTTTCAATGAAAAAAGTTTTAAAATCTTTTTTAATATTAAAAAAATATTCATTATCTTTTTAAGAAAAAATCTTTCAGTTTTTTTACAATAAAATTATATGCTATTTCTTGAGCCTCTACAGTCATTCCACCAATATGTGGTGTTATTAAAACTTGATCTTGGTTTTTTTTGGCAAAGTTTATTAATTTATTAATCTTTTTTTTAAAAATTTCATTTTCTAAAACATCTGTAGCATACTTGGCTCTTTTATTTCTTTTTAGAAATTGAATTAATTCACTTTCATCAACAATGTCACCCCTTGATGTATTAACTATAATTACATCTTTTTTTAATCTTGAAAAAAAAGATTTAGAAATCATATGATGTGTTTTTTTGTCAAGATGGACATGAACTGAAATAATATTTGAAATTTTTAACAACTTATTAATAGAATTTATTTTTTTAATTTTTTTTGGTTTTGTTTTAATATGAGGATCAAAAAAAAATACTTTATTAGATAATGATTTACAGTAATTTGCATATTTTTTTCCAAGTCTTCCATAACCTATAATGCCTATAGTTAATTGGTTCATTTGATTTCCAATGAATTTTGTATAATCCCATTCTCCATTCAAAACTGATTTATTGCTAATTGTAATATTTCTTAACGATGCCAAAGTTAATGCTAAAGCATGTTCTGCTGTTGATGAAATTTTATTTGTTGTTTTTTTTTCTTTTTTTAAAGAAAGAATTTTTATTTTTTTTTTTTTTGCATAATCAAGATCTATGTGATTAGTTCCTGTTGAAGCAGTTGATATTACTTTTAAATTAATAGCTTTATCTATGATTGATTTTCCTATAAAGACTTTTGACTTATTTGGATTTGTAAATATTGCATCAAATTGAGGTATTTTTTTAATTACATCATTTTCACTCGGATCATTTAAGATTTTCAATTTTCCAATCTTCTTAAGTTCTTTTTCAACATTTTTGATATGTGAGATTGGTGTAATAGATAGAATTTTTTTAATACTTTTAACGCTCATAAATTCTTTTTTTAATAATTAGTTCAGCTAATAAAAAATCTAATTCAGTATCAATATTAATTACTCTGTTTTTTGGTAACAAATATGGCCTACTATCTCTTGATCCATATCTCTTGTTTTTTTTCATTAGATAATCTCTTTGTATTGCATAAATTGAACCACTTCTCACATAAGCTAATGGTTTTAAATCCTGTCTTCTGCTCTCAGGTTTTTCTTTCATAAAATCTGTTATTTTATCTCTTACTATTTTTTTCAATCTCCTTGGATGATGATCTTGAATATTATGTACTGCAATCACAGTATCTGACTTAGTTTTGATAATCTTTTTTATTACTTTGTCTATATCTAAAGATATTTTTAAGGGGTTGGTGCACATTAATTCAACAATAATATCAAATTTTTCTTTTTCTTTTTTTTCAAAATATTTAACCGCATGTTGTAATGCTATTACTGAGCTAGCTTTATCTGTTGAAAATTTTTTAGGTCTCAAAAATGGAACTTCTGCTCCATATTTTAATGATATTTTTTTTATTGCAGGACTATCAGTTGATACTATGTATTTGTCTATTAATTTACTTTTTAAAGCTTCTTTGATTGTATACCAAATTAAAGGTTGGCCATTAATTTTTCTTATATTTTTATTCTTAACTTCTTTTGACCCTCCTCGGGCCAAAGTAATAGCTAAAATTTTTTTTTTTTTCATTAAAAATTTAAGTATTATGCAACACCCTTCCAGGTATTTCCATCTTTTGTATAGTGATGCGTTGCTTCAAGTGTAGGATCATAAAGAGTTTTTTCATTTTTTTTTATAATTTTGTTAACCCAATACCTATCCTCTTTAGCAACGAGGTTCTCATCAAATGGATATTTCTTAAGTACATTTTTATTGTAAAATGCTAAAGCATTATGTAAGAAATATCGATTTTCTAATTTTGAATACATATTTTCAACTTTATTATTAACAAAATGACTCCATAAATATCTTTTTGTGATTTTTTTTCCGTAATAAACAGGAATCTGATTTCCAAATATACAGCTGTATTTTTTTAAATTATTAATATTTTTTTTTAGATCTATTTTAGTTAACACGCAATGTGCTGATATAATCAATATATATTTATTAGTTGAGTTTTTTACTCCCAAATTTAAAGCTTTACCTGGTGAATAATCTTTAATAGTTTTAATTTTTATTTTGGTGTAGTGAGAGTTATTAGAAAATTCAAGACCAGGAGCTTGCTCAAAATATTTAACTATATCTAAAGTTTTATCAGTGGATTTATTATCAATAATTATTATTTCAGGTTTTTTGATAACATCTATTATGGATTGGATTGTGTGACCAACCCATCTTTCTTCATTTTTAGTTCTAATAATAACTGAGACTTTATCTATACTCATTTACTCCACCTTCCTCTATAATTATTAAATATATCTTTTTCACACTCCTGTAGATCTAATCCTTTGTCTAAATTCATTTTTGTTAATTTGTCTCTAAATTTTGAGATAGAGTTGAAGGCTTCAGGTAAAATTGCAAACTTGTTATCTCTACCGGGTAATTCATTATCAATTGTAAAATGTTTTTCTATATAATTTGCTCCTAGTGTCATAGCTGCAAAAGCATCATCTATACCTGAATAGTGTCCACTGTAGCCGACTTCTCTTGAAAGAGATTTAAGTTTTTCAAGTCTTGGAAAGTTTATATTTTCTAATTCACAAGGGTAAGCTGAAACACAATGCATAAGTATTATTTTTTCTTTATTATTTATCACAGAGACTTTTTTTACTTCTTCCCAATTTGCAGCCCCAGTTGATACTAATACCTTTTCAAATAATTCAGAGGCTTTTTCAATTAAAGGTAAGTTATGAATTTCATGGCTTGGTATTTTTACAATATAAGGGTTAATTGAACTGACAAAATCAAGATCATTAATATTAAAAACTGATGTTAAAAATTTAATTTTTTCACTTTCACAAATCTTTTTTAGTAAATGATGTTTTTCCTCAGTTAATCCCGCTTTTTTATAAATTTCTCTTCTGCCATCAGTATCCCAAGGCCCTGGTTTTAAATTTTTTTCAGACCAAGTTTGGAACTTACAATAATCTGCACCACTTTTTTTAGCCAGTTTTATCATTTTTTCTGCAAGAGCCATATCACCCATGTGATTCCAACCTATTTCTGCTATTAGATTTATTTTCATCATTTTTTAAGCACTTGGTTTATAATTTTTAAAATAAATTTTACTCCGAATAATAATTTTTATACCAATCTATAAATTTAGCTATATTTAAATTGTGATTGGATTTAATCTTATAATTAAATTCTTTAAATATCTTTGATGAATTCGAATAAGTGCTTACCATATCTCCCTTTTGTAAAGAGACCATTTTTTTTTTGGATTTAATTTTAGTTATTTTTTCAATAATATTAATAAACTTATTAAGTTTAATAGGAGAATTGCTCCCAATATTAAAAATTTGAAAAGCCACTTTTTTTTTATTTTTTAAAATCTTATCGTTAGCAAGTAAAGTGAGGTCAACCACATCGTCAATATATGTGAAATCTCTTCGGTGATTACCATTATTATAAATAGTTATTTCTTTTTTTTTCAAAATATTTTTTGTGAATTTAAATAATGCCATGTCTGGTCTTCCCCAGGGTCCATAAACAGTAAAATATCTAAGTCCAGTTGTTTTAAGACCATGCAAACTACTATAACTGTAAGCCATAAGTTCATTTGATTTTTTTGTTGCTGCATAAATCTGTCTCGGTTTATCTGTATTATTTTCTTCTTTAAAAGGTAATTTTAAATTATCTCCATATACACTACTCGAGCTTGCGTATAAGAAATGTGGAACTTTAAAAGAATTAGCTAAATCAATAATATTAAAAAAACCTAATTGGTTACTTTTAACGTAAAGCTCAGGATGTTCTATTGAATATCTAACACCAGCCTGCGCTGCAAGATGGATTACTCTGTCGAATTTATGTTTCAAGAAAATTTTTTTCAATTTTTTTCTCTCTGAAATATCAATTTTATAAAAAAAATATTTTCCTTTAAATTCTTTTTCAGTTTTATTCAAAATTTTTAATCTGCTTTTTTTAAGATTAATGTCATAATATGTGTTTAGATTATCAAGACCCACTACAGTATCGCCTCTTTCAATCAGCTTTTTACACACATGGAAACCTATAAATCCAGCATTACCAGTAACTAATACTTTCATATAATTAAAGCTCCACCTTCCCTTTATCTAATTCTTTTTTTAGTTCTTCATACTCTTTCATTTTTCTTTTCATGAAATTTATTGTTAGTTTTGTTCGTTCACTAATACCCTTTGGAGTAATTATATATCGTAAATGTCCTAACTTATTAGATTTTTTTTTAAAATTATTGAGCTTAACAAAACCTTTTTTTTGTAAAGCTTTAAGACAATAATTTAGTTTACCTAAACTAAATCCTAAGTCCGCGGCCAACTCTCTTTGGGATGATTCTGGTTTTGTTTGTACTTTTCTAAGTACTTTAAAATGATCGTCTGTGTTTTTCATATCGTTCAAATATTGAACAGTATAGGTTCATTATTTGAGCAGTAAAGTTAAAAGTTACATTTTCGTTACTTTATTTGGTGTCTCAATTGTTTGATTTAGCAACATTTTGATAAAATAAAAAAATCTAATTAAATTTGAAGTTTAACTAATTTTTTTACAAAATATATCAGCGTTTTTGTAAGTTAAAAACATAATGATTTCAGATTCGTTCATTTTTACAAATTTCTGATTCTTTATAATATAAAAATCATAACTGCATCTCCCTAAAATTTCTATTGTTGACTTGATTTTTTTTACGTTATTAAAATGTTTGCTAATCTCTATTTTTAAATAAATATTTAAATCACTTTTTAAAAAAGTAGTCATGCCCTCTAAAACATTTCCCTCATACCCTTCAACATCAATTTTTACATAAATCGATTTGTAATTATTTAAAATCAAGCCTAATTGGTCAAATTTTTTAATTAAAATTTCAGTTTTAAAATAGTTTGAGTGTTGACCAATACTCATCACACCAAGATCAGATAGTTTTTGTACTTCATGATAAGGAATTGACATGAAATCATATTTATCCTCACTACCTAATGCAAAATTATTTAAAATAATATTATCGTAAATTGATAAATTTTTTTCTAGAAAGTAAAAACTTAATGGGTGAGGTTCGAAGCAATAAATTTTAGTTTTGTTGCTAAAAAATTTATTATAAAATAAAGTTTGAAAACCAATATTGGCACCAATATCAATTACACATTCTATTTTTTCTTTAAAAAATTCTTTTGAAATTAAATCGTATTCCTTATCTAGAGTTTTTTTTTCTTCAAGATTTTTTAATAAATCTTTGTAAACAAACGAGTATTTTGGGAAAAAAAAATTTTTTTCATATAAAGTCATTTTACTTGCCTCTTTAGGCTTTAATATAAATTCTTTATTTTTTTTATATTTAATTATGAAAGTATTTAAATTTTTTACTTTTGAAAAAAAAGATACTAAAAATTTCTGATATATAAAATTTGTAATCGAATATATAATATAATTTTTTTTAATAATTTTTTTTAAAAAACTTATCATAATAAATAACTTTTATTTAATCATCAGACTTTGAAAAAGCCTTTTTTTTATTAGAATTTCAATTTTTGAAATTTTTTTTTCAAATTTTTGATCAAAATTATTTTTCAAATTTACATCTGATTTATATGGCTTTGGAAATTTTAAATCCTTACCAACAACATTTACCTTTTTTGAGTAAATTTTTTTATTATTTCTCTTTTTTATTTTATTAATATTTGCATCAATTTGTATTTGAATATAATTGTTAAAAATTTCTCTATTTTTTTTTTGATGATTTGGAAAAATTGATAACACAGAACATATTACAATGTATTTTTTTTTATCGTATTGAAGGCAATATTTCTGAATTCTTCTGGAATTTTCACGTCTGTCTTTTAAACTGTATTTTAAATCTTTTGAATACTTCTTTCTAAATTTATCACCATCTATCCAAATAATTTTTTTTCTTTTTAGTTTGAGTTTTTGATAAAGTCTTTTCGCAAAAAAAGATTTTCCAGAACCTGATACTCCTATAATCCAAATAACCATTTTAGATACAATTTTTACTTTTCATAAATTTTAAAAGTTCTTGAGCCACAAATTTATTTCCTTTAGCTGAGAGGTGCCCAGCATATTTATCATCAATAAAATAATTTTTATAATTTTTTTTTTTTGAAAAATTTGCAGTTAGATTTAATAAGTTTATACCCTTTATTCCAGAAAAGAACTCTGTTTGATATTTAATATCTTTCTTAAATAATTGAATATCAATAATTGTTGGGGATACTAAAAAAATTATATTCAGTCTTTTTCTATCTGAAAACTTTTTAATTTCATAAATTAGCTTTTTAATTAACTCTGTATATTTTTTTGTTTTGTACATAATGTTTGCATCATACAAATTTTTTTTCACAATTGATTGCTGAGCCTTTAATAAGAATATTTTTTTATTTTTGCCTATTTTTTTTGAGAAAAAATTTAGTGAAAGCCAAAAAAATACTTTCGAATAAAGATTAAAATTTCTTAGATAAGTAACTAAATATGGAAATTTAAAAATTCTTTTTTTAAATCTTATATCGTAAAAACCATCATACTTTTGTATTATCTTAATTTTAGATTTAATATCTTTAATTTTATGATTTCTTTTTAGAATGTTTTTTTTAAGATATAATTTGTTTTTTTTTAATAAATAAACTGGTTTAAATCCATGAACATTTCCAAATTCTGAATAATGCCTCCAGTATGAGTAAAGTCTCTCCATTGTATGGGGAACAAAATTAAAGACAACTGTTTTTGTACTAGTGTCTAGTTTTGTGTTTTTAAATTTAAGATATGATTGATCTAACCCATAGTTACCTACTCCAAAATTTCTCACATTTGCTTTAAGCTTATTTCCTAAAAATTCCTGCCAGGTTTTATCATCATCGACATATCTGCAAAAAGCAAAAGAGTCTCCAAACACAGAAACTTTGGAAGTTTTAAATTTATTTCTGTCTTGTCTATATCCTTTTTTAGATACTTTATAAAAAGTTTTTTTATTATTTGCTATTTCCGATCCAGATGAACCTTTTTTTAGCTCCCATCCTAAAGTCTTAGAATAACTATTTATGAAAAATTTTTGTAATTTTTTTTCATCCTTTAAAGGGAAGGAGTCTCTTTCGGTAATGAGCCATTGAAAATTTTTTTTAAAAAAATTTACTATAACGATTAGAAAAATTTCAATTATAATAAATAAAATTAATAAATAAATTATCACTTACCGTTTTTATATCTTTTTTTATTAATTAACATTCTTGTTTAAAAATTTTTTTCAGTGCATAAATCAAGCCAATTGAGCTATTAGTACTGGTCAGCTACACGCATTACTGCGCTTCCACATCCAGCCTATCAACGTGGTGGTCTACCACGGCTCTATAGGAAGAACTAGTTTTGAGGTGAGTTTCCCGCTTAGATGCTTTCAGCAGTTATCTCTTCCATACTTAG
>Ga0209632_10000510_pt1 | contig 40420 bp, 58 predicted proteins | sample COG_10_FD_184754 | JGI IMG/M metagenome (GOLD analysis project Ga0209632, IMG submission 184754) | Pelagic Microbial community sample from North Sea - COGITO 998_met_10 (SPAdes) (version 2) | ecosystem: Environmental > Aquatic > Marine > Neritic zone/Coastal water | place: Helgoland, sampling... | reverse complement strand
TTAGTGTTTTCGTGATACTGCATGTTATCATCAAAGTGGTCCGAGAAAATCTTAACCCACTCAACAGTTCCTTCGGCGATAATTCGTTTTGTAGTAGCCATGTCGGGTCTCCTTAGCTGGCTTTTTTGGTATTCAGATATACCTCTGTTCGGAGGTGTTTGGTCACAGAAAATTAGTGGATTTCTGCGTAGTTATTCCCAAACTGCACGTCTACTCCTAGACGGACGTTCAGCTTGAGTTGTTCGTTCAACTCTTGGGCTGCTTCCTGCATCAGTCCTTCTACTTTACCTTCCTCCCCTTCTGGGACTATGGCAATAATTTCGTCGTGGAACTGTCCGATAGTCTGGATCCCCTTGGACCGGCACAGCTTAACCCAAGAGTCGAAGCAGTAAACCCCAGTGCCTTGGTTAAGGGTAGAGAAACGGTCCTTGTCAGACCGGAGGGAGTACCAGAAACCTGAGACAGGGTTTTGAAGCCACTGTTGCCCAAACCGTTCCCGGACCTTGAGGTTTTTGGCTACAGCTTCCACAGCCCAATTCCGTTTCCAGAACGAATCTAGCATAGACTTGCACTGAGCCGTTGAATAACCGGTTGCACGGCTCAAAGCCATTGCACCGATCCCGTAGGTGCTGCTGTAGTTTACAACCTTGTAAGCTTTACGCAGTGCTCCCAAGGGTTTCTCCCCAGAGTTGTGCTTGTCGATATCCTCCTGAGTAATGGCCCCGGCATGTTTAGCCAAGTCCAAGTGTGGATCGAAACCTTCCTGACTCATTTCAAGAACGTACTCCGGGTCCAACGGTTGCATATAGTGTCGTTTGGTAGTGTCCTCCAGAGACACCATATCAGCCCCGGACAGAACGTAGCCCTCCGGTGCAATCAAACAACCCCGAATGTCAGCCCCGTAAGGCTTGTCTACCCCGGGCAGATTTACCAAGGGCTTAAAGTGTCGGAACCTCAGTGTGTTGGTGAAGCCGTTAATGCTTGCCGTCACGTAGCCGTTACGTTCCTTGTCTAAGAAAGCCTTAATGATACCGAGGCGGTGGTTCAGGACTGTAAGCCCGTCAAGAATCCCAACCGCCGGGTGGCGGGAGATGAGTGCTTTCACACTGTCACACAACTCGGAACCGTTCCGGACCTGCTCTACGGACTTCTCATTCCCGTCTACGTCTCGGCTGAACTTGAACGTGGTAGGGTTCCAACCCAACGTGTAGAGCCAATCCTTAACTTGGGAGTTGGAGCCGGGATTAGCCGGGACCATTTCCTTAATTAAGTTGATAGGCCCCTCCGTCGTACTGGGGAGCTTTGCCTCCTCCAAGACTGCAAACCACCGTTGTCCGTAAGCAGTCAAAGACCCGTCTTGCTTGTGGGTCTTCACGGGTTTTGAAACCTTCCGGTAGACCGGGACCACTGGCATTGCCTCGGTCAGCTGTTCCATTTTCTGCCTGCGAAGTTCGGTCCAGTCAGCAAACAGGGTCTCAGCTTTAGTAACGTCAAGACGCCACTGCAAAGCTTCCTGCTCTGCTGAACAGTCCAACTTAAAGGACAGGTAGTCCACAAAACGTGTCAGTTCCGCAGTCTCCGGGTATAACCACTTGAGGTCTGCCAACTGTTCCTTGTAGAGCCGTACGTTTATTTTCACGTCCTCTTCACAACGATGGCGGTAGTCCTCCGGAGTCAGGCTGTCCCAGTCGGTAATGACCGGCTTGGGAATACCGTAGTCCTCCCCGTAGCCCTCTAGACCGTGTCGGGGTCTTTCGGGACGGAGATACCAAGAGAGGGCAAGGGTGTCCACCATCCGGGCTTCAAGCTTAACTCCCAACAACTTCTCTAGGAGAACTGCATCAAACCGAATGACGTTGTGTCCCACAAGTACGGAGGCCCCAGTAAGGACCTCACGCATTTCGTCGTAGTTGTGGGTGCTGTGGACCTCCCCATCTTTGTAGTAGGACAGTACGTGTATTTTAGTAGCTACGTCTAGGAGACCATCGGACTCCACGTCGAAGACTATGTGGTTATCGGGTATCATTCTTTACTCCTTACGGACTCGATACGAGCCTTTGCAATTTCCATATATTCCTCGTCAAGCTCCATGCCAAGGAAATTAAACCCCTCAAGCATTGCAGCCTTGCCGGTACTGCCAGATCCCATGAATGGGTCAAGGACTACACCACCCTCGTGGGTGACAAGTCGGACCAAATAACGCATGAGGTCCGTAGGCTTTACCGTTGGGTGTGTGTTCTTCCGTTTGGTGTCACGTCCCTCCGACATAGAGGAAGGCTTGCCACTAGCACCGTTTCCTGTCTGCCACTGAACAAACTGCTGTTCTTCCATATGAGCTAGACCTTCATCACGATCTTTCTTAGACGCCTTGGCACAGTAGAAGAAACGGGCGGAATCGCCTGCCAACTCAAGCACCTCATCCGAACCATCATGGATTAGGTTTGCAGGGAAGCGGCCTAACCCTTCGACGGGTTTTGCAAACGTCCCGTTTAATCCGTTCCCGTAGACCCTTGCACCTGCACCTGCACCTGCACCTGCACATCCGCCCTCATCCCCCACCCGACAACCATCGATGTTAATAGCCCCTGTCCCATACTTCAGAACATTACCTGCCACGGTCTTTTCCGAGATAGGTTTACGAGCAACAGTGATAGGTTCAAGGGCAGGTTTCAAGGCAGTACCCCAGCCGTCCCATTTCTTGGCAAGCAGAGTTTCGGGCAGAGTTTCGGGCAGAGTTTCGGGCCGTGGCTTACCGTCGTGAAACATGGACTTCGGTCCTTGACGCTTGAAGCCAACAACCTCACGTCTAGCCCCGGCCATCTTATCAATAGCCTTGCTGATATTGTGAGACTTAGTAAAGCCAGAACCATAGACCCATGCAATCATGTCACGGATTTCAAATCCTGCATCTTCGATGTTTACTGCCATTCTATGCTGTGTACGAGTGCCAGCAAAGGCCAACAGGTGTCCCCCGGGTTTCAGTACCCGGAGGCATTCCTCCCAGATTGCTACACTAGGGACCTCGTAGTCCCACTTCTTACCCATGAATGACAGACCATAGGGCGGGTCAGTCACGATGGAATCCACCGAATTGTCCTCTAGGGTCTTCAGGCTGTCTAGGCAGTTGCCAAGCATTAGGTTTAATTCAGTCATCACAAAATCTCCTGTAGGGTGAAGGATCGAGGGTCAAACCGGAGCTTACCGGCTGTACCTTCCTCAGAGCAAGGACGGTTCTTCTTAATCGTCAAGTAGGTGGTGTTTCGTTCCTCTAGGTCCTCGGACTCTTTGTCCCGGTGAATGTCGATAACTACGCCTGCACGTTGGGTTATCATTCGGCAATACTTAACCTCCCCCATTTCGTTAGTGTGGCCGATGGTCACAAGGGCGATGTTCAACTCCGCAGCAAGCTTAGAAAGACGGACAGACAGGTCTGCAAGCAACGCCTCTTTGTTTTCGTCAGTCATCCCGGAGACTACATCCTGAATCGGCTCAAAGAAGATGAACTTTACTTCCGCAGCTGTGGCGAAGTACCGGATTTGTTCGATAAAGTCATCAATGGTAGAGCCCTCCGGCATGTAAAACTGGTGGAAGACCTCCTTTTCTGCAATCTCTTGAATTGCCTTCTCAACTTCCGCATTCGTCTCTTCGTCCTCAATCAAGTCACGTCGGGTTACGTTCTTACCTAGCTGGTAGGAGACCAGACCCAAAAGTGTCCGGAGCTTTGTTTCCTCCAAGTGCCAAGCTGCAAAGGGTATCCCCTGCTTAAGTAAGCTAAACTCAAGGAACCGCATCACTTCAGTTTTGCCAATACCGGTAGCAGCCTTAAGAACGTGGAACTGCCCTTGATGGATACCTAACAACTTGTCGTCTAGTGCTTGGATTCCCGTAGGGGCGAACTGGTGGTCCGGTGTGTCCCGGTAGAGAGAGAGCAGCTGGTCTGGGGTAGTAAGCACGTTCTCCGGAGTGAACTTCCGGGCATTGTACCAAGCAGACTTAAATTCTTGCTGCTTGCCGTTTGACAGGAACTCGTTGGGGTCCTTGTACTTGTCGAAGTTCATCCGGTAAGTCTTGGACGGGAACAGACGAAAGATTTTCTCAGCAAGAGCATTGCCGGGAGCATCACTGTCTGTGGCAACAATGATCTTTTCGAAGCTATCCAACCAAGGACCACACTTCTCCCAAAGACCTTTAGACGGAGTTGCAGACGGGAAAGAGACTACAGGGTTGGTGTAGGTCCCTTGGAGGATTTGGTAGGCTGAGAGGGCGTCTAGCTCCCCTTCGGTCACTGTCACAAACCTAGCCGAACCTGCGTTCCAAAGGTTCATCCCAAACAGTTCGTCTTGGCGGAGCCCGTTTGCAGAAAATGCCTTGGGGAAGTACCGGACCTTCTGACCACCGGAGGGGTAGGTGTATTCCTGCTTAACAGGGCCTTCGTTGTCGGAGTAAGTCTTGACCCCATAGAAAGCCATAGTGTTCTCAGAAATCCCCCGCATGGCTACAAAACCAGACTTAAGTTTTCCGTTGTCCTTGGCTTGAATGTGTTTTGGGACAAACGAGGAAATGTTGTCGTTGTCCTTAAGTGGGTAGTTCATTCGGGTTTCCTCTGAGTAATTTACCCCTTTTGCAGGGTAGGCATTATCACAGCTAAAGCACTTACCAACTCCCTTTTCAGGGTTAAAGCTGAACCCGTCGGAAGAGCTACAGCTTGGGTGTGGACAAGGTTGGTGGGACTGTTCTTCGTTTAAGTACATAACCTCTCCTTTCGGGTTTACTTGGGTTAAAACCATACCTCTTTTTTTCGAGATTTGGTTACGATTTAGCCCGTAAAAAGGCTTTAAGCTGACTGTTCATCTTCTTCACGAGGGACAAACCAAGGCCCGACTCGTTAGCAACTTCCTGCAAGGTGTAGCCCATTTCCCCGTAATGTAGCACGAAAAGTTGCACGTACTGCTCTCCGAACTTCCGAGAGACCAAGTTCTCCAACTGCTGAAAATACACCGTAGTCTCAGACTTCTTAGAAGATGCTCTAGGCATTTCATCGGCAACCATCCCCATCCCACCTAAAACTGTGGCAAGGCTCTCGTAGGACTTTCGGTCCAAACAATCACCTTCGTTCCAAGAATGGCCAGAACGGATCCTCTTAAGTGCAGTCCGGGTCCCTTCGTGCATCGGCACAGTTACTGCAATTTTCGACTTAGACATAAAGTCATTCATTGCTTCCCAAGCCTCAACAGCTTCCCTACCGTCCCCTTTGTTGACAGACTCCAACCAAGCTACAGCCCCAACTTGAAACAAGTCCTGCTGAATCTGTGGGTCATTGAACTTCCATGACAGGCTGCTTACAACCTTCACCATGTCCGTCTGCTCTTTATTCGTCACCTGTCTTACCTTTCTTCTGGCTTTCGTCTACACCGTCCTCGGTGCAAGAGGCAAGCTCCAACCCGTTAAGCTCCCGGTACGTGAGGGAGGCGTAGTAGTCACTTCGCATTACCCGGTCCTCCGCAGAGGGTAGCTTGGGTGACACTGTTTCGGAGTGAGTTGCCGGTGGGCAAATCGTGGCACCTACAGTCTTAAGGTGGGCTTCTACCAGCTGGTCCCGGGCTGCTTGTTCTATCTCTTTAAAGTTCTTCATTTCTTACCTTCCTCTGTACGGTCTAAGTACCACTCTATAATCTCGAACTGCAACTCCACTGCGGCTCTGGCTAACCTCTCTGCGGTGTCCATGCTAGGGTGTGTTGCGGTGATATGGTCTTCAGTCATTGCCTTTGCTTCCTGAATGACTGAAACCAATAAATCTTCCATTCTGCTGTTCATTAGTGCTCCTCAGTTGCGGGAGGGGTTTTCCCTACCCGCCGGATTATACCTCTTAAACTGAGGGTTTGGTTACGGAAAGTTCCTGCTCAATTCGGAAAGACTGTAGGAAGTCTCTTGCAGCACGAAGTTCCTGCTTTAGACCTACATAGCCAAGGGTCTTTTTGTCTCCGGAGAAATTCTCAATCCTGTTCACAAGGTCTGCAATTTTGTTTTCGGTGAAGGTCTCAAATGGGTTTTTCATGGGGTAGCCTTTCGGTTTGGGTGGTTGGTATGTAACTAACTTAAACCCTCCTCCGAGGAAATCAAGAGTAAAAATGCACTAGAGACAAAAAAAAAGCCCCCGGAGTTATCCGGAGGCCTTTCATTAGTAACCCTTGCAGAAAGCTTCCCTTCTGAGGTTGTACTCTAGGATTTGGTCTGTGGTCTCAAGGGTGTCGTACCGTGAGGCGTAAATGTAGTCCCACTGGTTACAGGCAATTTCAATCTCGATACCACCCTTTCTTGACGAGCAACCTGCTACGGTCAGCAGCAGAAAGCCGGTCAGCATCACGGGCAGCATTGTCCGCATCTTTTGCCCTGTGGTTGGCGTCTTCATCTTGTTTGTCCTTATACCGTTCAACTGCGTCTCTCTGGCCCCACCAAATGAGACCTGCAATCAGTCCCACTCCGACAAGCAGGGCTTGCCATCTGGTGTCTAACCACCGAATAATTTGACTCATTTCTTAAGTCCCTTCTTTAGTAACTTCTCAAACCGTCCCCAGAACTTCACAACTAGGAACAACACAGCAAGCCCGATAAAGACTTGGGCCACTACGGAACCCATCTGCTGTGCTTTCTCAAAACCAAGTAGGTCGAAGACTGTGGCAAAGAATGTGGCAACGATACCAAGTCCCCCGGTGATGATCGTCCGGAGACCCTTTAAGCCACCGTGAAGCAATGGGTCCCGGTCATCTTCCTCGGCTTCCACAACTTCCACAGGGGCCTCTGTGTTCCCCGAGAACCCAAGCTCTTCCTTGGTCTTTTCGATGGTGCAGCCTTGGTCTCTCCAAGACTCTCTCATCCCGTGGACCATCCCGTAAAACATCTCATCAACTACGTTCTGGTCTAAAAGGTTGTAAACTAAGTGGAACGGTTCGTAGCCCTTTTGTGAGCTGTTACGGGCTCCGGCTTCCCAACGTCCCATGCTTACCATGACTTTGTAAGCCTTTGTGAAGCCCTCCGGGTCCTGCCAAAGGTCAATCCCTTCGTGCAGCCCTACAGCAGTCTCTCGGGAGACTGTGTTCCCGTAGGTGTCAGAATGTCCGGTGGAGTAGGCTTTCAGGATTGAGGCGATGGTAACCACTCCCGGCTTTACCTCTGCCCTACGAACAACGTAGTGGCCCCAGTAGGCACAACCACCGTAAACAGAGTCGAACACCGGAGTAGGCAGAGGGTTCCCATCGGAGCCGGGAAGCTCTTGGCCCTCGGAACCTCCGAAACGAAATTCGTGTTTGTCTCGGCTGGAACCAATTGCCCCAATGTTACGGAGCCGGACTGAGGCTGGAACGGAACGGTTGTATTCGTCGTAAATCCAAGGGCCGGTGTAGATATCTTTTGCTGTGAAGCTCATAGTTTTTTCTTTCGGGTTACTTTGGGGGTTCTGGCCAGACTACGTCTCTGGGGTCTTCTAGACCCTTGGTAATGTCTCGGAGTGCTTGTCGGTACTTTTGCCAAGCCACAGTGTCAGCCGGTGTATCCGGGAACTGTGTCCAATCTGACTTGCTTAGGTGCTTGTCTCTTGCCATCCTAAGCTTATTCCAAGCCCTCTCTAAGTCTCTGGCCTCTAGTTCTTCGGAGGGGAGGGACACCATCGCCCCACCCACTACCCGTTTGTCTACCGTAGATTCCTCAGACTCCAAGTAGGACTCCCCTGCCCACAAGTTCTCCTCTAGAGTCTTCCGGGTCCCGGAGAGAGCCCGGAGAATTTCCCCGGTTTCAGTGTTATAAATAACGTAGGTCACTTTTTAAACTCCCGGATGGATAAGGATTTAGGTGTAACGGAAACAGAAGAAGGTGTGTAAGCAGATGAACGCCTAGCCTCTAGTGTGTAGGTCGTACTTGAAGCAGTGGCAGAGGTAACGATAGAGCCTCCGAAAGCTCCACCACTAGGTCCCATTCCGATATCCTGTGCATCAAATATCACAGTACCGCCCTTTGTGACACGGTAGTCCATAGCTGCGTCACTGTCCATGTAACCTGCGGGAGGCTTCACGTTGAATGAGAAGTTTATCAGTGCATTCTCCCCTGTCCCTGTGAAGGTTACGGAGGCAAGGGATATGTAGGTCACGATTCCGGTGATGGTTGTGGTGGACGTGGAGTAGGCACTCCCTCCGTCTGAAACAGCTTCGTTCTGAACTTTGACCGTGGAGACGGAGTTGGTAGCAAGCTCCCCGTTTGCCAGACTTGCAGACTCAGTGCTGCCACTGGCTACAGAGCTAAAGCCCGAGGTGTTGCCGGAGTAGTCTACAGCCTTAAGCCAGTAGTACCGAGTTACACCGGTTCCCAACTTCTCCCGGACAAAAGTGTCTCCGTCAATCTCTGCAACCTTACTAGCCGAAGCCGAGTTGTTCGAAGTGTGTTCCCAGACTTCTACATGCTTCAAGTCAGAGTCGGAGGGGTTGGTCCAAGTCAATCGAATAGACCGGAAGCCCCCAGAGGCAGACAGTGCAGTTGGGGCAGCTGGGGCCGTTGTGTCTCCCCCTCCCGTGAAGGTATCTGCGGCAAAGGACCCCTTTACACCAGAGTTAGACAAGGAACGAACTCGAACATCGTAGGAGATTCCTTCCACAATTGGACCAATCTGCCCTTCGGTAGCAGTCACAAACATGGAGGAGTATACCGAAGCAGAGACAGGTTTGTATTGAATCTCATACCGAGTGATGAACGGGTTACTTGGGGCAGTCCAAGAGATATCTGCCAGAAGGAAGAAAGTTCCATCGGACTTTAATTGCCCCGATTCCGTCACCGTCAACCCGGAGGTGATTGTGGTGTTGTCGAACGGGTTAGGTAGTGTAGTGTTGTCCGTCTCAAAAACCGTGGCGTCTGTAAATTCGTCGTAGGTTGTGGAGGTTATCTCCCGGAGAGTGAGGTTTACCGTAAAGTCCATATCTGGACCAAGGGTGAACTCCCAACCCGAAACTTCGAAAGGCTTACTTGAGAACCCCAGTCGGGAGTTCGTAAGGCTTACAATGTCCCCGACTTGAACCTTGAATGCGTTAAGTCCAAAGTCTGCTACGACTGTGACCTGAGACCTTACCCGTTCCAGAAGGATGTTTGCCAACCTTTGAGCCGAGTCAGAGTCATTTGTGAACGGGGTAGGGAAGTCAACAATGGACTCTTGCCCTCCGTCCGTTGCTACAAAGGCTGCATCTGTAACTAGTGGGTACTCAGTGGGCTGATAGTTAGTCTCAGGCCCTCGGAATATCCCACGAACTCCGTTAAAGTTGTCTCTGCGGCTGTGTCGGGTGGAGACACTTAGGGGACCCCGTAAATCATCCTCTGTAAGTGTCACAGTAGGGGCTACATACTTCCCGGCCTTAACTCTCCACTGACCCTGTGCATACCACGTTGTCCCTGCCATTGAACCGGTCAGGTCTTCGATGATATCAGTAGGAGCCTTGGAGGTAAGGAAAGCACCATTACAGGTGTACCGTGACACCAGAGCCGTAGCTAGTACCTCTTCGCAAACGTTTGCAGAAGTTGAAATAGCTGTGTCGTCCACTGCTGTGGCAGCTTCCCCAAGTCCGTAAACTGTGTCGGTCAGGTAGTCCCGGAGACACAAGGCAGGGTTCTCGGACCATTCCGTAGCTGCGGCTGTCCCTGTACCGGTACCAACCCCTGTGGCTACGAAGGTAGTACCAACGTTACTGTCTGCTGCACCAATCAGGGTGAAGTCTGTAGTTCCAGCTGAGAGGATGGTATAAGTGGTGCTTACTACAAAAGACCCCGAGGTGATTGGCCGAGGGTCATAGACCTTCTTCCCTTTTACCAGAGAGGTGATTGTGGGCAACCCGGAGGGGAATGCATCTTCGTCGTACTTAAAAGTTACTGCGAGGTGGGCAATACCTTGGAGCTTGTGGTTTGCCGTCCAGTTAGAGCTAAAGTTAGAAAAGGCTGTACCGCCTAAACTAGCAGTGTGGGACCCGTCTACCTTCCGAATGGAAACTAGCCCGTCGTAAATAGTGGAAGTAGCACCGATTAAGTTCCCCTTCTCATCCACTTCCTGAACCTGCGAGACGTTACCGTTGGCGTCCAAGGTGGTCACTTTGTAGTTGTCCAAGTAGATGTCTACAAAGTCCTCTACGGGGTGTCCTGCAAAGGCTACAATTCGGGACAGGTACTCACTACCTGCTCCGGATACTTCATCAAAGACAACGGCTCCACCCACCTTCTGCTGGCCGTAGATAACCTGCTGACCGAGTGCAGCACCTTTAGAGTTAAAGGAATACCCGCCGGTAGTTGCTCCGGACCCTGTGTCCGTCTCAGCTGGTGAACCTTCCCCGGTGTCTTTTTTTCTCCCGAACAGGAGGGGTGCCAAGATAAAGGCACCTAAAAGGAATCCAAACATTTTTTCTCTCCTACTCCGAGACTGTTCCCCAAGTGATTTTCTTGTTAGGCAGGCTCTCAACGAAGTCCAAACCCAAGTCCCCGGCGTACTGACTTTTTAAATACGAGGACGTGTACTTAATCCCGGAGGGAACCTCTAGGCGTACGAGTCGACTCTCAAGGCTAACCCGAACCGTTGAAACAGTGGGCTCCTCAAGTATGTCCATAGTGTCGATGAACCCCGAAAAGAGTTCCGTATAACTTGACGTGTCGTTCAAGGTCCCGAAGTAGATGTTACCGGTCCTGCCTTGGTACTCAGTGCTCAGGGCAATGGAAACAACCTCCGAGGGGACTCCGGTTAAGGTCAGGACTGCTCCCCTTGCGGAAGCATCACTTGCCTCCTCTATGGTTTCAATCTTTAGCAGCTCCTCAGACCCCACGTAGGTCTTCCCATCGATAACGATATCGCCTTGACCGGACCACACGTAGAGAGGGGAACCGTCAAAGTTAAGGTCTACAGCAAAGAACGGCTCTATTACGTCTGCTGAAAGTGCAGTCTCTAGGGCAGTTGTCAGGTCTCTACTCATTTCTATTCCTCAAGGGTACATTTTTGTAAACTGTGTCCACAGTGGGTGACACTTGTGTTGCACGAAAAGAGTGGAGCCCTCCAACGTAGTGAGTCCCACTAGCCAAGGTCCTACTTCATTTTCGGAAGGTGGTCTAGTCCCAACGTTATCGTTGAACCTAACCGGGGCCGCATGTCCACTTGCATCGTACCAAATAACTTTCATGAAGTCACAGGAACGGACCTTTTGGAAGGTCAGGTAGACGGCCATACTAGACCCATCGGATGTGGGGATAGCTTTCGTTATTACTACGTCCTTGACTACAGGAAACGCCGATAGCTCTACGGACTTAGCCGCAAAGAGGGACCCCCAAAAGAGGGCCAAAAGTGAGGCCCAAAAGAGTATGGCCCGAATCTCTTTGAATACGGACGTCATGGTAAAAGTTCTCCCCCTAGTTGTTTCACTAAAAGAGCAGCAGCAGCACCGGCGAAGGTCCCCACTATTGCCCAATAAGCTCCGGACCGAGACCTCCAACCTTCAAGGTCTCTAAGCCTAGCTTCGTGCTTCTCCATTACGGTATGTCTACGGTCTAGCTCTTGGGAGAGGTTGGAGTTCATCCTAGAGACTTCCCCCGTAAGTTGCCGGACAGTAGATGCATTTTCGTGTTGCAGCTTAGTCAGTTGCCTGATTTCTTCGGAGTTACGTCGCAAGTCCTCTTCCAAGTAGTCCTCTCTGGACCAATCTTTGCTCATCCCATCAATCTCCAAGGGGGTGAGTGGGGGCCTCGGGTAAACCCCCCTTAGTGTTATTTTAGTTGCTTGGTAGCTGCGACACGTCCCCAGAGGGCCAAGGCCCCGGAGAGAACTGCTACAACGTCCAGAGAAAGGCTAACAATGCCCTCCTGAATCTCTGGGGTAATAACATAGCCAAAACGACCTAAGAGAACTGTGGCCATCATTACCAGAACAGCCCAAACTGTCCGGGAGAGAAACCATTGCTTTTCTTCAAACATACTTTTTCCTTTCTTTATGGGAGGGTGTAAGAGCCTTCGGCGTTATTACTCGTAAGAGAGTATACTAAGGTTCCAGACTCATTGTAGATGAAGACTCCTCCGTCGTTGCCGTCGTCTGCGGCGTTAGTTGCAGACCGCATCCCCTGCCCACCCCTACCGAGATCTGTTGTGTAGGCTACAGCTGTAGACCCTGCAAGTTGGTCAATGCCTATACCACCGTGGGCGGTTCTGGACTCGAAGGTTCCCTCTTCTGAGGTGTACGAATAGACGTAGGAGCTGTTGACGTAGGAGCCACCACCGCCGCCACCGCCACCGGATTCGGCACCTGACGTAGCAGAACCGCCACCGGAGCCACCGAAGTAGCCAGCACCACCGCCACCTCCGGGACCTAGACTGCTAGACATACGGCCAGAGGTTCCCCCTCTTCCTCCCCAACCAGCTTCAGGGGATGCTGTCGTCTGTCCACTTCCGAAAGTTGTTAGGGCTCCATTTTGACCAAAGCCGCCATCTTGGAGGTCTTCAGTCTTTGCTGCGGGAGTAGCCCCGGTTTCTCCGGTTAATACCCCGGCTGTGGTGGATGTACCGGATTGTCCACCTATACCACCGTTTACGTCCCCAACGTCTGTGGCATAGACACCGGTTCCACCCACGGAGTTACCACCACGGCCACCCGTACCATCGGCCAAGGCAGTAGCACCACCGCCACCGCCACCGCCACCACCACCGGCAACAGCTATTACAGCCCCACCTGATATGCGGATAGCACTGGCACCACCACCAGAGCCACCCCTCGCAGAGGAGGAAGTTGAGCCGTCCCCTCCTGCGTTACCTTTTGCCCCGTTGTAGACCTCTAGGACAGTCCCAGAAGTCAGGCCGGTAAAGCTACCACTTAAAAAGGCACCAGCACCGCCCGGACCACCATCCTCTGTGCCAGAAACAGACCCTGTGTGACCACCACCGCCACCACCGCCGGGACCCCACATCTCAAAGGTGTAGAGGAGTCCGGTAGGTGCAGAAGCACCCCCCATCATTAACATTTGCATCATGGACATTAGCTGATTCCTCCCCCGGTAACTACAAACACGTCTGCATCTGTTACGTCTTTGACGCAGAGAATGGTACACACCCCGTACTCTGCCAAGGTTAAGTTCCCCGTTGTGGTCGTACCTGCAAGACGCAGAGTGCAGTTCGTACCCTGTGTTATGGTTTGACTAGCACCAGAGTCATTGTAGATGGACACTGCGTCACCCACTTGGAAGACGTTGGGGTTTACCGTGATCCCACCGGTGGTGATTGAGATATGAGTCCCTGCATCACCAATGACCAGAACATAGGCTGCTGTCTTGGTTGTCTGTGGGATATCCCGAAGGTTCCCGGTGCTGTCTGACACGGCCACGAAGGTAGGACTGTCCGTAGTTGCTACACCTTGGTCCAGAGCCTTGACGGAAGCAATGGCTGTTAGCTCTGAGTCCATCAAAGCACCGGCTGCGGTTACGTTTGTTGAATCCGTTACATCCGCAGAGGCTTCGACTCCGTTCAACTTGGTAAGCAGGGTATCGGTCAGGTTGTTGGTGTCAGCCTCGGCAAACAGGGAAGTCTTAATCTCTGCCCCCGTCTGGTCAGCTGTAGCCCCTGTCTCGATACCTGAGAGCTTAGTGAATTGTGCATCAGTAAATGCGTTAAGTTCAGCCTCGTAAGCTGCTTTAATCTCTGCCCCTGTCTGGTCTGCTGTAGCCCCTGTCTCGATACCTGAGAGCTTAGTGAATTGTGCATCGGTAAAGGCGTTAAGTTCAGCTTCGTAAGCTGCTTTAATCTCTGCACCGGTTTGGTCTGCTGTAGCCCCTGTCTCGATACCTGAGAGCTTAGTGAATTGTGCATCGGTAAAGGCGTTAAGTTCAGCTTCGTAAGCTGCTTTAATCTCTGCCCCTGTCTGGTCAGCTGTAGCTCCGGACTCAATACCGTCCAGCTTGGAGCCGTCCGTTGTGATGTTACGCCCGTCCACGGTCCCCTCAAGGTTGGCCACAAGTGTCCCTGTGGTAACTGTAAGGTTTCCTGTAGTGGCTCCGGTAAATGTCCCGGTTCCTACTACGAACTTGTCAACACTTTCGTCCCAACCGATGAAAGCATTGTCCGAGGTTCCCCGTTCAATAACAATACCAGCATCATTTACAGGAGCTGCTGCGGTGTTACGGGATAACTCAATCAGGGAGTCGTCTACTGTCAGGTTTGCAGTGTCTAGGGTTGTTGTCGTACCGTTTACGGTAAGGTCACCTGAGAGAGTCAGGTTCACGAAGCCCGGACTATCCGTCGTTGCTACACCTTGGTTTAATGCCTTGACTGAGGAGATAGCCGTTAGCTCTGAGTCCATCAAAGCACCGGCTGCGGTTACATTTGTTGAATCCGTAACATCTGCTGCGGCCTCAATCCCGGCAAGCTTTGATTTCTCTGTGTCGGTGTAAGCATTGGTGTCCAACTCAGCTTCGTAGGCAGACTTAATCTCTGCCCCTGTCTGGTCACCTGTTGCCCCTGCTTCGATACCGTCCAGCTTGGAGCCGTCTGTAGCAAGGTCCCGTCCGTCTACCGTACCGGAGACTGCGATATTACCAACAACGTCCAGAGACTCAGTAGGAACAGCTTGAACGATACCAACCCGGTTATTAATGGAGTCAACTTTGATGGTGTTGGTGTCTACCGTAAGTCCTGCAAAAGCAGGGCTATCCGTAGTTGCTACACCTTGGTCCAGAGCCTTGACTGAGGAGATAGCCGTTAGCTCTGAGTCCATCAAAGCACCGGCTGCGGTTACGTTGACGGTATCGGTTACATCTGCGGAAGCTTCTACACCAGCAAGCTTTGATTTCTCTGCATCGGTGTAGGCGTTGGTGTCCAACTCAGCTTCGTAGGCAGACTTAATCTCTGCACCTGTTTGGTCAGCTGTGGCATTGGTTTCCCCGGTGTACCCGAGGTCTGACAGGAGCATGGTCCGGGTAGCAAGTGCTGTGACGTGTCCGAAATCATCAAGGTCTACGTCGGAGACTACGTCTGCACCAGTCAGGGCAGTAAGGGAAAGCTGAGTAGAAGTGTCAGCATGGGAAATTGTGCCGGTTGTGGTGACAGGGCCACCCGTCAACCCGGAGCCCGTAGCTACAGATTCAACCGTACCTGTACCCAGACCATCGGCTCCCCGAAGGTCCCCGGTGACAAAGCCAAGGCCATCTGTAGAGGTAAAGGTAACAACACCGGTGGAAGCATTGTAGGAGCCTCCGGTAAAGCCAGTCCCGTTTGTTCCGTCTGTTCCGTTGGTGCCATCGGCTCCCCGAAGGTCCCCGGTAACAAAGCCAAGGCCATCTGCGGAGGTGAAGGTAACAACACCGGTGCCTACTGAGTAGGAGCCTCCGGTAAACCCTGCACCTGTGGCACCTGTAGGACCCGTTGCACCAGTGAGACCAGTGGCCCCCTGAATCCCCTGATCCCCTTGGATACCTTGAGGACCTTGTGGGCCGGTGTCCCCAGTCTCTCCCTTGGGTCCAGAGGACTCTAGTACGGAGAGAGTGATTGGTGTGTCTAGTTCAGCAGTCCCTAAGACCAGCTCATATTTAGCCATCGTTAAGCCCTCGTAATATCTTTAACAACCTTGATTTTGAACGTCTCCGAAGATGCTACGTCCGAGTCTGGTTCGGTGATTTGAATGTCACAGTCATAGGTCCGGGTGGCCCATTCCGAAGTCTGTGTAGGGGTTGCTGTGAGGGTAAAGGTCCCCGTAGCTGCGTCGGTCAGGGTGTAAGTCAGGTTACCCGTGAAGTTGTCTGTCACTAGGAGGGTGTCTGTAGAGTCCCGGAGTTGGCTTGAGACAGTGTAACCCGTGATGTCAGTGGCTACCGAGTTAGATTTGAGTTGGAGGGAGAGCTCTAAAGTGTCACCCCTCTTGTGGACTATCGTGGTGGTCATGTCTGGTCCTTACGTAATGACTTCTACAGCTTCAAAAGAAATGCCGTAGGTGCTGCTTGAATTTATGCTCCAGTCCGAGACGGAGGTTTGAATACGAAATAAGCCCTTAGCATCGTCTACCACAACAACCTCAGAGAGACTTACCGTCCGTCTCACGTCTGGCCAAACCTCAAAAGTTGCTTCTCCGGAAACGTCGGAATCTGCTCTCTCCAAAACCTTGTGAAGTGTAGCAGTTAGGCCAGAGCCGAGTTGGATGTAGTCCCCGATTTCTAGGTAACCAGTTTGACTGACTGGCAGGCCTGAAAGATGGACCGAGTTCTCCCCTGCGGACATAGCCGAGGCAACCACCGGAGTCCCCGGAGTCGTAGAGGCTGTCCCTCTTGCTGTAGCAGCATTCGGGTCCCCGAGTAGGAACGTCCCAACTTGTCCTCGGAGGGACAGTAGGAAGGAAGCCCACTCTTCGGCCTTGTCCCTACGGGTGGACGGGATGGAAACAGAAGCTTCCCACCGTTGTCCCCCGTGCTGAACTACTTGCTGTTTAAGAGTGAAAGGGGATTCAGTAAGTGCCACAACATTCCTAGCACGTAGGGAAATACTCTCGATTCCGATAGTTGTGGGAGTGCTTAGTGGGTAAGTTATCGCCATTATCCAAAGACCTTCCGGATGCTTCCGCCTCTTTGACGGCTGTTAATAATACTCTGCTCCGTCATTTTGGCAATGCGTGGGGCTTCCTGTGCAATTATCTTCTTAACGGAGTCATCACCGTTGGCAGAGAAGCTAAACGTCTGGTTTATCACTACACCACCGGAGGAGGAGCCACCGTCCATAGCAACCCCTAGCTTACCATCTGACCCCCGTTTGAGGGGCAAGATAGCCTCCGGACCTGCTTCACCCATGACCCCAAGGGAGCCGTCTGTTTTGGTGAAGGAAGTTGCCCGGTTTACGACACCACCGTTTGCGTAGGCTTGTACTGTGGCAGAGCCTCCGGATACAGTCCCAATCTGTTGGGCTGTTCTCAGAGAGTCGTTGAGGGCAGAGTCTAATACCTCTTGACCATCGCCGATTTGTTCAATCATGTCCCGAAGCTTCTCTCCGAAGTCTATGAGCTTCTCCATCTTGTCCCCGTTCATTTCCAGAGCACCGGACATTTGTTCTTCGAGGATAAAGGTCACAACTTCAAGTGTGCTCTTAAGCTCCCGTGCGTTGGAGGTGTCTAGCTCCCCCAGTTCCTGAATCCGCAAGGAAGCTTCCTCTAGGGCGGTCATACGTTTGATTTCTTCGGCGTCACCGTAGGTGTGTCTACCGGCCTTTTTCATAAGCCGGAAAGTGTTGTCAAAGTTCTTGGCCAGCTTGGTCATTACCTTGTTGGCTTCCTCTGAGGATTCTATAAGGTCTTGCTTGAGGACAGTTTTTGCAAAGTTGCTAATCTCTGGACCAAGCCCGTCGTCAATAGCTCCCTGCCAAGACGCAAGGGAGGTGACTGCACCGTCCATAGATTCCCCTGCCTTTTCCACAGACTTCCCAAAACTTTCGAAAAGGTTGGTATTCTCAAGAATCATTGGTGCAAGGGCTACCAATCCGGCAATCATGGCGGGAACGGCAATAGCTCCAACGGGACCAAGGACACCGCCAAGTCCGGAAACCATGTCCCGAAAGGAGTCCATCGGCGGAGTACCTCCGGCCATCTGTTCGAACATCATTCCCAGAGACCCGGTAACTTCGTCACTTGCCTCCCCGAAGCTAAAGGTGTTCTTTGTCAGGTCACCACTGGGAGAGAAAGTAGAGCCCAAGTCAAAGGCAGAACCTCCAGTCTTTTCAGCAGAGCTCCCGAGTCCTTCAATGCTCTCTGTGGCCTTCTTAATCTTACCGTCGTCATCTACATCGATGACAAATTTAATGTCCGCCATGTACTTTCCTTATGAACATGTTGTCTAACCTCTTAAGGGAATCTATGTCCCTTGCAGAAATTGTGGCCTCTGTAAGGTGCTTCCAAGCCAATATCTCCCCGTAAGAGAGGGGGCTTGGACCACTGCTTGTGTACGTCCGGCCCATGCTCAAACTAAGAAAGGCAGACCAGACGTGACCTAGTAGACTAGGAAACTTTGGTCCTAATAGTCCCTTTGGAGTACGTCCGGTCTGCCTCTGTACTTGTCTCAGATGCTCTAGTTTTGAAGTGCCACTAACCTCGGCGTGTATATCGAAATACCAATCTGCGAAGGAAACTAGTTCCCCTAAGAGGTTGTGATAAAATTTTGGTGGTCTTCGACCGCCTTCTCTACTTGCTTTTTAATCCAAGGGTAGTTCTCATAAACTTCCTTGACCTTTGCCAGAGCAAACTTGGGGCAACCTCCGTCCAAGGTTATGTCCCATTCTTTAGTCACCTTCGAGACAAGCTCTAGGGAGGCATTGGCTAGGTAGGAAGCTTTACGAACCTTCTCCGGGTCCTGTTCAGCAAGCTTTAAGTTTGAGTCTGTCAGCTCGTACAGGGCCTTTTTGTATGCCTTGGTGTGTGGGAGCCAAATAGTGACGGTCATTTCTTCGTCTCTTCCGTCATTCATAAGAGCTTCCCCAGTCAGGGGATGCTTAAGAATAACCTCTAGAGTATCGGCTTTCGGAGCCAAGTCTTTCAAGTCCATGTCGAGTGTCCTTAGTTATCGGGTACAGATGTTAAAACGGAGAGGGGAACCACCCGACAAGTTCACCCCCTCCTACCGGCTTGCCGGATTCTATGCGGTGGTAATTGTAAGGTTGGTCCCTTCTGTAGCATCGTAAAGGGCTACGAACGGGAGGGAGATAATACGGGAAGACTCTGAGGAAACCGGTACGTTTGCACCGTTGATCTTAACCCGAGGGAAAAGGAACGTCATGCTGTTACCGGAAGGGTCTGCCACAGAAACTTCAATACCACTTTCCGTCTCGTTGATGAAACGGTTAATTAGGGTTGCGTCTTCAAAGTAGGCTGTGAGTGTGCCTTCTACAACTGCCTTACCGAACTCAAGGGCAGGGGCTGAATCATCACCGACTACAAAAGTAGGGGCAAAAGAGTTGCTTACGGAAAAGTCTACACTGGTAATGATAGCCAACGCAGAGGAAGCATCAATAGCCGTAACGCCATCGTCTGCGACCTTGATGTCACCGGAGTAGGCGTCAAAAGGCTCTGCGATAGTTGCGGCTGTTACTGTCTTAGGTGTCCCCGTGATGGTCATGTCTTTCCCGACCATGTCAAAGCTTGCAGTCACCATCTGGTTAGGCGCAATGGAAATGCCCATCGTGGAGGCAGTCATACCGGTAAAAATCCGGGACTGCGTAATGTCGTCTGCGTGGTCTTCGATTGAGAAGAACTTGGGAGTGGTCCCAACCTTGCAAATGTTCGTGGAGAACGAAGACAACATTGCCGATTCAATAAGTGGGTCAAAAGTGCCATTACGGAGGTCCACTGCAATAGAACCCGCAGTAGAACGGTTACCGTGACGGTCCACCCGGTCCATACGATCAGGCTGCATTTCGTTCCCAGAGACACGGTCCTTGGACAGGTTCAGGCTGTGGGAGTTGTACGGGAGGCTTGCAAAAGAGCCAGCCGGAGTAGTGCCGAAAGTTGTTTCGGTAAGGTAGGAAAGCCCCGAACGGGAACCCTGTGCAAAAGCCATCTTCTCTTGTCCTTAGTTGTAGATGTAAAACCCAATGTTCACGGGTACGTAATAAAAGGACCCCTCAATCCCTCCGGCTTCCCTCTCTGAGTAGTCCAGAGAGACCTTGTAGGTGGTGGGGTCTGTGTTGGTGTAGGAAATGTCCGTAGCAGACGGGAATGCGTCTAGTACCAAGTCCGCAAGGGTGTCAGCTGCACCGGGTCCCTCTCCCTCTGGGGAGTAACAGATAACCCGGAATATTCCCTCGTAACGGTACTGGGGGTTTGTCCCCCGTACAGCTGGCTTACGTTCGGTGGGGATTAGTTGAGCTTCAACGAACTGTGTCCCTGCGGAACGAGAATACTTTAAGTTTTCGTAAGATATGTCTGGAATGCCAGAGGTCCCGGATAGTTCTGTTTCGAATGCTGCCCGAATGTCTTTGTAAATACTAGCCATGTTTCCTCCGAGCCTTAGCTATAACTGCTGAGTTCTTATTGACCTGTGCTGCGTGGGGTGCTCCGTTCACGAAGTAGAAAGTTCCTGCTGAAACCTCAACACCCTTCTTAAACGTCCACCGTTTCCGGAGCCCCTTAATGTCTTCAATAAGCTCCCCCAAGGCCCGGTTCTTTTCCGAGTTCTGGGAGACGGCTGGAGACTTCCCGTGGGAACTGTAGGACCTACGAGATAAGGGCTTGTCTGACAATGACCAAGACGTAACAAAGGCCCCGGTATCTACCGGAGAAGAGCTAGTCAAAGTCTGTGAGACTTCGTACAAGGAACGGGCCACACCTTCCTCGGCCATATCTCCCAGAGAGTCGATTTTCTCTTGGAGACTAGCTGAGATTTCTACCCGTGTGCTCGTAGTCATTAGCCGTCCAACTCACAAAGGTAAACAATAGAAGTTCCGCCGGTGTTGACGGTTTTCACACTAATGATTTCGCCTTGCCCTGTTACGGAGTCCCCTTCCTCTGGTGTGAAGCCCAAGTTGAGGGCAGACATTACGAGGGACTGGGAAGTCTTCAAGGTCTTAGAGGCGTCTGTGGAAGAGCCCACAGTGTTATAAACGAAACCGGTAAACCGGTAGGCTGTGCTTGCTGACCCTGTCACCGTACCTGTGGACGGGGAGTAAGTCCCCGAAGTGGTGACTTTCGTTAGGGTCAAGGTTTGCCCGTGGTGGGCAATCAGACGGGAGAAGTCTGCTGAATTAATCATAACGGTTCCTACTCGTAGTCGGTGGAGCCGTCATAGCCCGGAGGGTTCCAGAACTGGTCCCGGCTAAAGGCAGGGTCTACCCGGTCAGTCAGTTGTCGAACCGTTGTGATGGAGGACTTACTGACACCACCGGCTGAGAAACCCAAGCCGGACTGTTTCTTGGCCTCGGCCTCAAGTGTGTCTGCGAGAGACAGGTAGTGGGTTTGGAGCATGGAGTATTTAGCATCCAAGGCACCAGAAATGTTGGTGTCCACTCTACGGCTGAACTTACTCGCAATAGCACGGCAAATGTAAGCAGAGGTGTAGTGGATGTTATCAGAGTTCTGAGAGAGAGCAAAAGTGATCTCATCATCATAAACTTGAATGTCTGCTTCATCGGTATCACCTACGAGGAAACGGACTGCGTTCTTTCGTCCGGACGCAGTGGTGGTCCCGAGGTCGTCAATGTCGTAGGTAAAATCTGACACTTAGCTTAACTCCATAGTAGCCCAAGGGCTGTTTCTCCAACGTCGAATGTGTCCTCTCTGCTTCTCTAGGATAGTAGAGGACTTGCACTTTTTAAGGCCGTATTCTTTGGCCGTCTTTGTGTGGAGCTTAACCTTGGAATTGATGGCCTTCACTACGAGGTGGAGTTCATCCACTGTGAGCTCATCTAAACCATCCCCAACGGTTGTTTGAATAGCCCCTTCTTTCGGAGGCTTTTGATTGAGTTCGCCACGGTTGAACTTCTGGGCAACGAGGGTCCAAGGGATACTCCGACGTTTCCAGTCAAAGTGTTCCCCCCGTTCCCATCGTTTCCCGGAAGCAGTGAAAGGGACCACGACAAAGTGATCCCAATCTACCTGAAACGGCAAAGTTGCGTAGTCGGGTGACATGGCAAAAAGCCTTATGCTACGATGCTTGCGAAGTAGAGACCCAAATCGCCACCGACAACCTTCATGTCGTAAGCCATCTTAACTTGGATCATCTCAGCAATCTGCTGACGACGGAGAGCCTCATCAGAGAAGGACTCAACAGTAATGCCAAGGTTGTTTACACCCGGCATGTTGTTCCAAGCAAAGGTCAAACCAGCTGCGGGGGTCATGAGACCAGCTGTAGAAGGTGTGTAGGTAAGCAGTGCAGCTTTACCACCGATGAAAGAGTTACTCTCAGCAGCACCGTCCGCAGCAGTGTTCTCTACAGCTTCCATGACGTAGAAGTTTTCTACTTCAAAGATTTCTGCAAGCTTGGCTTTCGTTACGAGAGCAGTGTTGCTAACCGTAGCACCACCATTCAAACGAGCCAGAACAGCAGGGTTGTTCACCAGTTCGTCGTAAACTTCACGGCCTACTACCATCGTGTTCGGACGGAAGCCACCGGAAACCAGCTGAATGGTACGGGAAGCAGTCGTCACGTCCTGAATAGGAGTAGAGGAAGCATCGTTCCACTGTAGAACTTCGTTGGTGGATGGAGTAGCAGAAACACCGGTCAGCTTGGAGGTCCAAACGTCTGCAAAGAAGTTACTTGCAAACTGCTTCTCACGGTGAATTAGGAGACGGTTAACGAGGGTCTGAGCACCAGCTGAACGAATGTCAAGTGCTGCGTCTTCGTTAGCCAAAGTCTGCTCATCGAAGTCCATACCCAAGCCGTAGACGTCTGCGGTGAAGGTAGTATTGGAAATCGACATACCGATACGTTCTACTTCGGTACGTGGGGACAGCTTCTTAACATCACCGGAACGGTTCATGTTGTCACGGTCATAGGTGTAGTAGTAGTCAGACTGCTTATCTACGCCAACGGTAGGGAAAACTTTGTCTGCGATGAAGTTATCCTGAGACTGTGCATAAGCAAGTGTCAGATTGGACAGTGGTGCATCAATATGCACACTAGATGGGGTCAGCAAAGGCATTGGTTATATTCTCCTATTATGCTGCTGCGTTGCCGCCGAGGAAGATTTCAACAGCACCCAAGGTGTCAACTGCTGCGTCTTCGACTGCGTAACCAACGATAATTTCACCGGCTGTGGCGGTAGCTGCTTTGCCGTCGGTGGTAGCTGCGACAGCATCACCTGCGGTAAGAGCTTCGCCAACGTAAACCAGAACCTGACCGGAACGAGCTACGGTAATAGCTTCACCAGCAGTAGCACCAGAGGTAATGGAAACGCCAACGGCTTTGGCACCATCTGCGGATTGATCGACTTGACCATCTGCGGCCAAATCTACGAAACGATGTTGCGAAACTGAGGAACCAGCTTCGTAAGTACGGTAATCACGGCCATGCATAGTAGCCATCTTTTACTCTCCTTTGTAGAGTTCTTTGATAAGTGCCTTACCTGCGTCCGTCTTAGCTACAGCTGCGTAAGCCTTGGCAAAAGAGGATTTCGGGAGGGCGTTTTCGTCCATGTGGTTTTTGACTAGAACGTCAAGCTTGTCCTTCGGAGAAGCCATGTCAGCTTCAACGGAGGCTTCGCCAACCTCGGACATGGAAGCCCCAATAGCTGCGTCCGCAGACTTAAGGGCCTCTAACATTGCGTCATCCTTGGCAACTGCCTTGAGGATGTTGGCCGCAACTTCGTTTTCAAAGTTAGGGAGGATTTCCGCAGCTTGCTTACGTAGCTCAATTTGCTGCTTTTCAATCTCCACTGCTTCGAGTGCTTTAAGGACGGGGGCAGGAATGTCTGACTTAGAAATCTTCTCTCCGTCCAATTCAATAAACTCAGGTGCCGGAGCAGCCTTCGTAATGGCTTCATCGGATACCGTGAAACCGTTGTCTTCTAGAGCTTTAGAGAGACGGTCATTCTCGGCCTTCAATGCATCTAACTCTGCGAGGAACTCTGATTCAGCCTTAGCAGCTTCATCGTCTTCCTTCTCTGCATCGTCTTCCTTCTCTGCGTCTTCGTCATCTTCCTTGTCTGCTTCCTCGGAATGCTCTGCTTTCTCTGCATCGTCTTCCTTTTCAGCTTCCTCGGACCCGAACAGCTCTGCTTGCTGTGCCTCGGGCATTTTAGACATTTCTTCTTCCGCCATCTTAATGGCGTCTTCCTCGGAGTGGCCTTCTTCCATATAGAAAGCTTGCCGTTCCTTTAGGTATTGGTCTTGCATTGGTGAATCCCTCTTTACAAGGCAAATTGTGGCGGCTTGGTTTGCTGGCCGATCTACCAAAGATAGTTCCTCCAACTCCAAGTCCATCAGTAGTGTGCTCATTCGATGGTCTCCCGTTTGGCTGTACCGCCGATAGAAAAGGCCCTAAGTTGGCCTGACTTAACCGATTCCCAGACTTCATCATCCTGCACCTTAAATGCGACGATCCATCCTTCACGGTCACTGTGAACCCCAAGGGAGTCCCCAATCTCTTTGGTTAGTGGGAGGCTGTGTACTACGAGGCCAATCTGACCCCCGGAATGCATAAGCTTTCCTACTCGTACATCCTCCATAAACTTATTTGCTGCAAGGACCATCGTATCAGCCGATATGACGTCCCCTTGCCGGTCTACTAAAGGCACTCCGTTCTCTGTGACTACAGAAGCCCAACCCCAGACTAGGCGTTGTTCTTCGTCTGCCTTAAGAATGGTTCCCTCTACAGGGGCCTTTTTGGAGCAAGCAAACAGGGCTGCGTTCTTTGCCCGTTCCGTATCCCCAGTCCGTTCAAGGACTGACTTGAACACTCTGTCAAACTTTGTCCGGTTCATGTTAGTACCCCGATTCGTGGACATAAAAGTCTCCCTTATGGGTTGTTTGCGTAGTCCTCTACGAGGATCATGTCGAAGTTTACGGAGACTTTCGTATTAGCAGCCCCGGAAATAACTCGGGTATCAAAGTCCGTCTTCTCAGGGAAAGCCAGAGGTAGGACAAAATCATAACGGTAGAAGTTAGACGCCATGCTTTTGTGAGCAATCCGGAAGGTCTGTCCTTCTGGTCTGTGCCAACCTTCGAACTCAAGGGCTTGGTCTTTAGTGCCAGAGACTGAAACTGCTGTGATGTAAGCAGTGTGTCCGGCTGGTACTGTGTAGACACCCATCAAGGTCTGGTTGTAAGCTGCGTCAATTTGGGCAACTACAGTCCCAACCCCAGAAGTAACCCTTGCCGTAATTACCCCGGCGTTATCCGTAGAGCCTTGGTAGATCATCCGGAAGACCCGGAGAAAGGTGCTGGTAGTAGAGACTGCTGTAAGCCCTGTGAGGGCCACTGTCTCAGTCTGGAGGACGTAGTTTTCGTCCAGCCCCTGAACTTCTACCGAACTGGTGTCAGCTGCACTTGTGGAAATTAGGTAAATGGTTTGAGCCGTAGCTAGTGCAGACCAAGGGTAGAGTCCACCAGCTGACCAGACGGACTGTTTAACTGTATCAGCCGCCGAGTTGTAGCCAAACTTAGAAGTGATGGAATGCCCTGAGACCTGCCCCTGAGATATGGACAGGGGACTGTCCTTAAACTGCTCCCTCTCGTACCTACTCACTTGCGACCCTTCCGGAGTACCTCGTTAATTTCAAGACGGGAAACCCCAATGTCTTGGAGCTCCCGGTCACTCATCCCCATTAAAGCTGAACGATCCTTGTTTAGCCGATTTCGAGACTCCCAGCTCTTGAACAGGCTGGACACTTGGTTTCTTAGGTTCATAGCTCAATTCCGCAATATCCATGAGGTCTTGAATAACCTCGGGGTGATCGTGCACTGTGATGTTTGCTTGGTTCAAGTTTCTCAGGAACCCGGAGATTTCCCGGAGGTCGTGAGGGGCAACGTCGGAAGCCTTGATTTTCGGCATAGTCTCAGGGGAGAGCCCGTTAAGCTCCCAAAGAGGTTTCACAAGCTGCTTGTTCAGAACATCGGTGATGGTCGTAATGTAGCTCTCCAAGGCCCGGAGATAAATGTCCGTCTTAGACTTGGACAATGCATACGAACCACCGGACTGTTGAGAACCAAGTAGCAGGAACTCAGAGAGGACGGACCGTGCAATGTCGTGCTGGTATCGGCTAATGATTGGGTCAATGGCGATGTTCCGGGAACCGGAGGAGCTCATTAACTCGATACTAACCAGAGGGTTGCTCGTAGGAGTCCCGTCTTTGTCCGGGTACATGTCGGAAGGAAGGATCAAGAAACCCTGTTCGTTGAACTTAACGTCCCGGAGGATGGTCTCGAACTCAGCTTTGATAGCTGCCTGTGTCTCGGTAGCATCTGAGGACAGGTACTCGGAAGGTAGGCGACCTACTGGAATACCAGCAAGTTCACGTTCAACCGCAATGGCCTCAATAGCCTGTATATTATTAAGGTACTCGTAAGAGGTGTACGCATTCCGGAGGATACTACGACCAGAAGGGTCCCCGTTAATCGTGTGAGTCTTGTAGTGGATAGACTTCGACTTGGGGATGAAGTTGTTTGTGGATCCGGGACGGGAGGTCGTCTGATAAACACCCAAAACGTCACCCGTCTTGTGGTCCACTTCGAACCGGTCAATAGTCCAAGGTGCTCGGGCTGCAATCTTCTTTACACCCAAACGACCATCCGGACGCCGGAAGTAGACAAGCTCAAACCACATAAACCCGTAGGACAAGAACGAAAGGCTCTCGGAGATATGGTCATCCAGAGAGTGATCCATGTTATCTAGAACAGACTCCAAGAAATCCACGCCTGCCTTAGCTTCGGGACTATCGTCTGCGGGCTTGACCCGTAGGTCCACGTCCCGGAGGATTTGCTCTGCGGAATAGAGGACAGCACCAATGGTAGAGTCATTCTCACGCATTTCCCGGAACTTCTTAATGGCCTTACGACCACGCAACTCCGGAAGGAACTCGTCTGCACGAATCCCACCGTTGTGGACATTATTGCCCGAAACGCCGAGCTCTTTGACTGCTTTTGTAGGGGAAAGGTTCTTTTTTGTCATTTTTCTACTCCCCTTTTAAGGGTCCTCTGTATCTCAAAAGGCCCTTATATGGCCCGGTAAAGCCCACTGAGGGGCCTTGGGTTTTTAGTGGCCCTAGTTACCTCAAACCCTGTGCAGAGCTGTAAGCAAGCCTTAGCTGGGGTTTGGCGTAGCCGTTAAGGGCCAAGTCAGTAATTGCCCACACCATAGCATCCAACCGGTCAGGGGAGCCCGTAGACCCCAAAGGTTCCCACTGGACCATTTGATCCTCAAGGTCGTTAAGACCTCTGACATGGTAAACCTTACCCTGTTCGTACAGGGCAGACACCGGCTCGGCTCTGGCCATCTTGCCCCGGGAAGCATGTACCAATTTAACCGGGACGGTAGGGTCCTCGGTGTGTAGGGTGTGACGAACCATGTCCCCACCTTGGTTTTTCTCTGCGACAATCCGGTCAGCCGAATATTCATGATAAAGGTGAATAGCTTTTGCAGCCCACTCTTGGGGACTACAACGATCAGTGTGGTCTGCTAAGACGTAAGCCTTGCCATTGATATCGACACCAGCAACAACAATGCCTGTCATGTCGGACTCTGCATTAGCTGAGACTGCGGGGTCAATTGAGACTACGATACGGTTCAAGTCTGGAACGTCGTCTGGCTCAACCTCACAGGAGGCAAGCAGGGTTCGGTTCCAAAGAGCACCGGAGGCTTCGTCTAGGATTTCTGCGTAGAGCTCTTGTCTACCCAACCGAGTCCCTTCGTAGGTAGCCTTAACAGCATCAAGGAAGGTGTCTGCAAGGTTAGCCGAGTTGTCGAAGGTGCTACCCTTGGTAACTATCGTCTTGGGGTCACCGATGATGTTTCGAATGAGCTTAGTGGTCTTCGGGGTGGTGGTGATGAACACTTGGGGATGCTTGCCCAACCGGAGGCCGAACATCATCATGTCCCAAGTCATCTGTGCATTTCTCCAAGCACAAAGCTCATCAGTCCAAGCCGAATGACACTGAGGTCCACGAAGTCTCTCCGGGTCCTCTGCTGAGAAGAACACACACCTTGCACCGTTGGCCCAAGTGATTGTGTTGTTTGTCGGAGACCATCCCGGAGCCCCCATCGGGACACCCTTGTAGGTCTTGTCTCCGGACCAGCAAACGTTTAGGAGTCCAGAGTCACCCTCAACCATAACCTTCCGGACGTCCCCTTTTGTAGGGGCTACAGCATGAATGATTTTATCACCGGATTTTACCCGGTGTCTTACCCACTCGGCTCCGGCTCGGGTCTTGCCCCAACCACGTCCAGCAAGTGCAAGCCAGATGTTCCAGTCTTTGCCTCTAGGCTCTAGCTGGTCAGGTCTAGCCCAAAACTCCCAAGAGTGTTGAAGCTCTGCTACCTTCTCTGGCCCAAGGGCTGTAAGTGCTGCTTGGACTTGTTCGTCCGGGAGCTCTCTTAAAGTCTGTGCTGTGATAGGTGGAATCTTATAGGTCATTCGGGTTCCTCGGGGTTACTCCTCCGAGGTAGATTTTCCCAGAAGATTCATGAGTTCATCAATCGCCGAGAGGTCTGTGTCAGGGTCTTCGGTGATTTCCTGCTCTTGGACTGTGCTGGTAGGAGACCAACCGGCTTTAGACCGGAGGAAGAGCTCTTGGCTTTTAAAGGTAGCTGCTTCCTTGGGGTCACCGTGGAGAGCTTGGTTGACCACTCGGTCACCTACAGCCTCAAAGATTTCTGAACGGGCTTCTGCGATGTCAGCACCGTAGATTTTGTAGATGGAGGTTGGGGAACTTGGAGCATCCTTCATACCTTGAACATCGGCACAAATGTCTTTCATGGAGACACCCGCCTTGATAAGGCGTCTGATCTTGTTTCCAATCGGCTTTTTGTATGGGAGTTTTTCTGGCATGTTCTCGTTTCCGTAAATTGCCCTATTCAATAACTTGAGGGAAAACCTGAATGGTAAAATCGTAGGTTCCGGCTAAGTGCTCCCCGGCTGGGAATGCTAACCAGATTGTAAATTCCAGAGGGGAAAGGCTTGGCTCAGGTCTAGTGATGAGGAGGCTTCCCACTCCGGATGAGTCGCAGTCAATGACAACGCCTCTTGTAAGGTGGTTGAACGAAGGGCCACGGGAGTCATAAAGGGACTTCCCCGCACGGACAATCAACTCAGCTTTGACATAGGTATTACTAGAGTCATTCCTGAAGACAGGGACACAGTAGCCCCTAACCAAATCCATTGGCATTCTAAGCTCTACTACAAAACCAGAATTGGATTTAATCTTGAAGTTTTGATTATTAACCACAAGGGTTCTTTTGGTACTGTCAGAGTCGATGCTGATTGTTCGGCTTACGTCTCGGAGATCATTGTCTACTACGATAACGTAAGGCTCAACCTCTACTGAATAATTCGTAGTCTGAGCTACTACAGCTCCTAAAGAGGTAAGGCTTAAAATTAATACTACAAATAAATTTGATACTTTAGGCACTGTCAAAGTCCTTACAAGAGTCCTTACTAAAGTTTTCCTTAAGGACCCTTAAGACTCTTAGCAAATTAATTATTAGGAATTAACCTTAACCGGTTTTCCTTGTTGTAACTCTAGAGGCCTTAACTCTAGTTCTTACTATAGTAATATATACCTCTTTTTTTAGACATATGGTTACGGTAGGGAAAACCCAAGGATTTCAAGGGTTTACGATTTAGAGGGTTAGGAGGTCTGGGGTTTAGCTACGGTTTTACTGGGGTTTTAGCTCTAGTATGACTCTAGTGGGACTCTGGTAAGGTGCTCTGGTATGGTACTCTGGTATGCCCCTAGTGGGGCTCTAGTGGGACTCTAGTGGGGCTCTGGTGGGACTCTGGTAAGGCATTCGTACCGTTCAATTCAGCTTTCCTTTTTTGTGTAGTCACAACTTATTTTTTTATTTTGGAAATGTAACCGTAAGCCCAAGGCCCCCACAACGTCCCCTAGAACCCTGAGGGACCCACTCCCGTCTTCCGACGTATCCAAAAAGTAGAACCTACCCACCGGAGTTCCCCCAGTGTTGCCCCAGTGTCACAGTGCTAAAGTAAAGACTAAAGTTTGAGCTAATTGGGAACGGTACAAGTCTAGGTTAAAACGAGAGTCCCTCCGGAAAACTACAACCTCAGATCAGGGAAAGTGATTCGAAAAGGATACCCCAGTGTTCAGTCAGTCTATCTCAAGTACCCCCCGTACTTTTGGAATGACCCCCGGCTTCACTGCGGAAGGGCTCTGGTGTCTGGGACTCAATCGAGAGTTGCATAAAATTTGAGACAAAATAAACGGTATGACTTTTGCGTAGTCAAAATACGAGAGGAAAACTTTAGCTCTAATTTTAGCTATCTTTAGTCGGGACACTCGTTTTACGAGAGGAAAACTTTAGCTCTAATTTTAGCTATCTTCCGTCGGAGTACACCTTGGGGTGGTGATAAAACTTGAGTCAAACTTTAGGTAACTTTTGGAGAGACACCCGTTTGAGTAGTGGTAAAACTTGAGTCAAACTTTAGGTAACTTCCGTCGGGACACCCGTTTGAGTAGTGGTAAAACTTGAGTCAAACTTTAGGTAACTTTCGTCGGGACACCCGTGTCAGTTGAAAAACAATTTGACTAAAATTTTATCTATTTCTCGTCGGGGTACTACTTTAGGTTAGGCTCTGGTTTGAGCCAAAGTTTAGCTATTTTGGCATATCCTAAAACGATAGTTCATAAGAAATCTTGCAACTCAAGGTGCAATTTTGCAGCCAATACCATAGCCCCACCAGAGCCCCCCTCTCGTAAAAACGTGAGCATTTTACTCACAGTTCCCAAGCCAACCCATTGACTCAAAAGAACAACCCCCCTCCCCGTCACTTCCCCCGTCTGGTCCCCCGGACACCTTGGAAAGTTCGTTAGAGTGCCTAAAGTATCAAACACCGAGTCCAGCCCCCTAGAGAGCCCCCTAGAAAGGCCACTGACAGCCATTAACTATTCCAGATGGGTAACCACACCACCCATAAGTTAGAGCCCCTGTGTGGGGCTTCTGGGGCTACCGAAGCCTAGACAAAAAAGAGGCCCCCGGTGTTTCCACTGGAGGCCCTAAGTTTGGGAGGAGGAGAGAGCCAGAGCTTTAGCCAAGAGGCAGGGAGTCTGACAATCCCAATTTCGTTAGAGTGCCTAAAGTATCAAACTTGGTTGCAGTATCAATTTTAAGCCTCGCCTCTCTGGAGGCTGTAGTAGCTCAAAAGGGGACCTGTACGGTCAACCCCTGCTCTATATCACTTTGTACCGAGTTCAGCTGGGCTTGTAGTGAAGCCTCAAGCTTGGGGTCTGTGCAATCGAACAGTTCCTCTCGGAGTTCGGTACGGAGGACCCTGAGGTCCTTCCAAGTTTTCTGGTCCCAGACGTCAACCATTAGCCCCAGTCCTTTCCATCGGTTTCGTCGTTGTAACCTTCAAGGTAGGCTTCACGTTCTTCCTCTGTGAGGTTTGTGACCTGTGTACCTCGGAGGACGTTACCGTTTACGTAAAAGTTAGCAGAGCAGTTCCTACCGTAGTAAGCATCGTTGCCGCCTGCTGTGTAAGCCCACTGGATTGAGTTGTTCATGTTGAGTCCTTTCGTTTCGATAAATAGTATTTAATAACTGCTGACCCGGAAGTCAACACCCCTGAACAAAAAAAGGGACACCAGAGTCAAAAAACCCCAGTGTCCCCTTGGACAGTCACTTAACGGCTAGGCTTCACCGGTGTGGGTGGGAGTCGTTGCCACCACCTTCGTTGCCGGTCCCGTTACCGCCTCCGTTGCCGTTACCGTTGCCACAGTTCCCTCCGCAAGGGTTACCACCTGAGCCATCGTCTGACCCGGTACCAGTGTCGGTGTCAGTGTCGGTACCAGTGTCGGTACCAGTGTCGGTGTCAGTGTCGGTGTCGGTTCCATCGTCTGACCCGGTGTCTGAGCCGTCTCCCGTTTTTGCAGCTTTCACTTTTCCCCGACTACCCAAGGGCTTACCACCGGTTTCCTTCGGTGCTACTCGGCAAGGATAAACCGGAGAGGTAGCCCCTTGGACGGCTACACCTTCTGGGGATACGAGGGTCCAGCTGTGAACACTCGGGCAAAACTTACGTGGCATTTCGGAGGAGAGCCGGAAGTCTACCTTATCTTCCTCGGACCAGCCTTCCTGACAGTTACCGTTTCCGATTAGGGGACCTACGGTTTCCCGGGTGTCCCAGACAACGTGAGTGGAGGATGGGATACCGTAAAGGATCCAGCCGTTGTTAGCTTGTTCAGCACAAACTTTGAAAGTGGGCAGTGTACGGGCTTGGGAGATACCCGAGAGCCCGAGGACCAGAACGAGAGAGAGAAGTACGTTTTTCATTTCAGCACCTTTAGAATTAAACCAACCGGAGGACCCGGAGTCCCTTGTCCGATTTGGTGGACGTTGCGTAGATTGGGTTTTGACGTTGTGGGGAGTCCTTGTCGATTAGGTCTAGGTAAGTAAGCAAGGCTCCCTTTTTGATTCTTACCGGGACGTTGCAAGATGCGTTCAAGCTTACCGAACCGTAAACCACGTCTGCTTTCTTGACTGCCTTCCGGAACTTCGAGTAACTGTAGGCTTTCACGTTAGACTCCCGAGGTTGGGACGTAGAGGGTGAACACGTCGTCTACTGACTTGAAGCCGTAACGGGCTTGAACAACGTACTTGTTAAACTGAAAACAACCTTCCTCGGAGATGACCGTTTTTGCAAAGTCTACTCCGGTAGCTAGTTCAGTCTGCACCATTTCTAGCAAGTCCTCGTCGGAGATACTGTCTTCGTTAAGCAGCCCGTAGAGTCGGGAGAGCAACGCAGCACTTGACTGGATGTTGTCGTAGTCAGCTTCGCCACAGCCAACCGTGTGGCCCATGATAAGAGCTCCGAGGTCTTGCAGTTCTCCCCGAGCTGCTTCCTGACCTTTGGACTCAGCAAGAGCTACGGATGGGGTAAGGGCCAGTAACAGCCCAACTAAAAGGTTCTTCATCTTTCTACTCCTGTTCGGAAAGCACGTACCGGGCATAAGCTTTGCCGGTGATTGGATGAGTCTTCGTCACGGTCTGAATGGCTACACCAGCTTCCCGGAGTCGGGAGATTTCCTTGGACAGTGAGCCGGTGCTGTACTCCACCAGAGCTTCCCGTTGGCTAATGGAGCCGGTGACCTTCAGGTGGTTGTAGATAGTTGAGGTTGATTTTGACAGTTCCATAGAATTATCCTTTCGGGTTGTAGTTTGCCTGTCTCCTAAAGGGGGAGAAAGATGGGGGTGTAAATGAAAAGTATGAACAGTGTAAACACCGCCAGAATTAAAGTGATTGCTAAAACCTGTCCCATAGGGGAGTCCTTTTGTTGTTACCCACCTTACTTAAGCCCCCCTAACCGTGAAGTCAAGGGGGCTCTCTAAATTAAATTCCTTCCGACATGAAAGCTACAATCCAAGCCTTACAAATGTCAGACCGGACAATGTCATCCACAGAGAACTCAATAACCGGAGCCGAGACGTTGTACTTCTCACTCAAGCTGATAAGTGTCTCCAAGCCATTGGACCCCCGTAAGTCGGACTGCTGCACGTCACCGTTCAGAACAAGTTTGGAACCTTGCCCAACTCGGGTGACCAGCATCTTAACCTCTGCCACAGAAATGTTCTGTGCTTCGTCAACGATTATGAAAGAGTCCTCAAAGGACCTCCCCCGCATCAAGGCCAGAGGTGCAATCTCAATCTTACCGTTCTTGAGTCCGGTATCCACTGCACCCTTGCCCAACCATTTCTCCAATACGTCCAGAGTAGGCAGAGCCCAAGGTACGGTTTTCTCCAACACGGTTCCGGGAAGGTGTCCAAGGTCCTTTCCTACTGCGACATGAGGACGGGTGATGACAATCTTACTAATGTCCCCGGACTTGAGTGCAAGGGCTGCAAAGGACGCAGCAATGTAAGTCTTACCAGTCCCCGCAGGTCCAAGCACGATTGTTTGGTCGTAAACACTTAGGGAATTTAGGTAGGCCCTTTGTGTCTCCGTCTTAGCCTCCAGCTGTGGGAAGGTTTGGTTGAAACTTGACTTAGACTTCTTTCCACGTATCTTCCGCAAAACGAACCTCTTGAATGTCAGTAACTGGGATATGGAAGAACAACTCTCCCCGGTGAATGTTAGGGCCGAACGCAGGACGTAAGCCCCTCGGGTCCAACTGGTCCCCCCGGATGACCCACACTCGGGAACAGTCGTTGGAGAACACGTAGAAAGTTACTTCATCGTGCTTTGTGAGCAGTCGGGCTTTCCGGCCCGGTATCCGTACCTCTGCCCACTTCTCCGGCCAGTCCCCTTGCCAAGCTGTCTTAATCTCAGCTTCGGAGTAGTGGTCCTTGCCCTCTTTTGTAGAGGTGATGTCTGCGTTGTAGTTTTCCTTGACGTTAAGGATTTCATGCCCCCACTGTTCCAGAAGAGAGACAAGAGCCTCCCGTCCGGGCTTGTCGTAGGTCTTGTAAAGAGCTGGGTCAAAAGGTCTTTTAATCATGGTATCCCTCCAAGGCTTCAAAGCCCCCGACATATTCACCAGTTGGTCCCCAAATCTGTGGGACAGTGTTCAGGCTGGACTTGCGCATTAACCCCAAGAGAAACTTGTTTTTGTAGTCGGTTAAGTCGAACTCTTGGTAAGACAGGCCCCGGTCCTTAAGAAGCTGTTTTGCCTTCTGACAGGAGGGGCAGTTGGGTTGGGTAATAATTGTGTAGGGCATTACTTTTGGCCTTTCATAAGAGCCCGGAAGGACTCCGGGTAAAGTTCGTCCAGTGTCTCGGCAACCTGCAAAGCAACTTCCCGTGTCTCAGCTTGTGCATCTGCCCCCATGCGTAGGTTGCACATTTTGGCGAAAGCATCCAAAGAGCCTGACCACCACCATGAAGTCATCATGGATTGAGGGAGGACCATTCGTGCCTGTTCCGGTGCTACCCCCTGAGAAATCATGAAGTCGTAAACCTTCTCCATTCGGGACATAGCTTCGTCGTACTGCCCATTTAGAAAGTGCTGATGAGGAAGGACCCCGGAGGAACCTTGTTTTTTGTCCCGTGCTTTCCCTCTCCAAAAATCAGGAGAGTAGAACTCTGGGGAACTGTCCACGTATCTCCGGCTTACTTCGTTCATCCGGAGGTACTGGTGTTTTACCAATTGCCGGGCCACAAAGACAGGAGCATCCACCTTGAAGGTCACAAAAGCATGACCGAAAGGGGAGAGGTGTTGGTGGTCTGCTAGGTAGTGGATAAGTTTACTATCCCGGTCAGTCAGTTCCGGGCTTGTCTTATCGAAAGACACCCGGGCAGCATTCACGGTTGTTAGGTCATCCCCACAGTGGTGGATGTAGGTGGCTTTAATCTCAGACATTGTTTTTCCACTTCGATGACAAGAGCATCCCGGCAAAACCGAGGAACATCACCGAGGCATAAGCCCCGGCAACGTAAGGGAGGAGTAGGTGCAGAGTTTCAATAATCATGACTATCCATTCACAAAGTTGGGGCCACCGGAGAAAAAGGTGAAGACCACTGGTGCAGACATAGCTACGAGGGCAGCTGCAATCAAGACCTTCTTAATAAACTCGTACATCTTGAAGTCGGGTTCCATCAGTTTTCCTTAAGTTAAGTCCACTATCTCACATCCGTCCGAAGAACAGGCCAAGGTCTGCATTCCGGAGGTGTTGTCCTCCAACTCATACTCCGAGAGCTTGCCCCAGTCAATCAGCTTTGGCATTTTAGACAGTGCCTCTTCGTAATCCTCTTCGGAACACTCCTGATACGGAGCTTGCTGGTAGGTATGGTCCGAGTGAGGTAGGAAGGAAACCCCGGACATTTCGTCGAAGTGACGGTAGACAAAAGCACCAACGTCCAACCACTCATCCTCTCGGACAGAAACAGTGATGGAGGGCTTATGTTCACACCAGTGCCTCTGATACTCCAACCAAGTCTCCAACTGTTCTATGGCCGTCATGTCACCACGTACAACAGCCCAATGTCCCCCCGGTGACTTAACCGGAAACGAGAACACAGTAGTGGTGTTCGGGTTCATAACGTCGGGTTCACAAGGGACCCCGGAGTCAATCAAGAACTCTGTCAGGGGGTCTTTGTTGTCACCCCGGACAGTACGGATGTAAAACTCACTGTGTCGGGCATGAATCCCGGAGGCAGAGTCTACCAACTGGGAAACTGTCCCGGAAGGTTTTACACAAGTGATTGCAGCAGACTGCTGAACCCCAAGCTTCTCAGCCCACTCCTTGTTTGTAGCTACCGCCACAGACTTAAGGTGCTCCAAGGTTTTCTCCAACCCTGCGTTCGCAGTGGTCATTAAGGGGTTGTCCATAATCCCGGTGAGGCTGACCCCCAACAAACGTTCCTCCTCAGTGTTCTTTTGCCAGACCTTGCGAAGGTAGGGGAACTTAGTGAAGGTGCTTTGCACGGTCCCTAGAATTGTGGCCAGACGTACCTTTTCCTCAAGTGTTTCTACTGTGTCGTCAGAACGTACGACGACCTCAGTAAGGTTGCAGAATTGGTACGGACGCAAGATGATTTCCGAACAAGGGTTGGTCCCCCACTCGTAGCCACCTTCCCGACGTCCGTTCTTTAGTGCCTGTGCCTCCGCAGCCTTGCGGTTGAAGATACCACGTTCACCGGACTTGGACTCGATAAGGGAAGCCCACTCTTTCATGAACAACTCAACGTCTGGCTTCTCGGTGTAAGAAACCGAGTTGTTAGCCAAAGCCCTCTGTGCTTCGTTCTCCCACCACTGGCCGGACTTTGCATTCCGCATCCGGTCATCTGACAGGTTGGACAGGCTAATCATTGCGGAACGTCGGACACCTCCCACAACTACAACCTGACCGATTTTACACATCAAGTCATGGCACTCTAGGGAAGTCAGCTTGCGTCCCTTGGCTTTCTTGAAAACTGCAACAGCAAAGTTGAACAGGTCAACCAGTGGAGCAGGACCGGATGCACGTCCTCCGAAGGTCTTGAGCCTAGCACCGGAGGGACGAACTTTAGAGACGTCCCACTGGGGAATCTCTCCTGCCCACAGGAGGGACAGAACTTGACGGAAGGACTTTGCCCAACCCTCTTTGCTATCCTTCACAACTACTGTGGTCTCACTCTCGAACAGTGCCTCTGGGACTTCCGGGAGCTTTGTCACGAATTGACGTTCTACGGAGAAGCCTACCCCAGTCCCACAGAGGAGAATGAACATAGCTTCGTCAAAGCTCTTTGGGTCATCCACCGGGAGATAAGAACAGTTGTAGCCCGAGGTATTGTCACGGTGGAGAGCTGGACCGGCGGTCATGACTGCACGCATTGACGGCATGATTCCCAGACCAAGGATTTCGTTCTCCACGTTGGCTCTCTCTTGAGCCGGGAGCTTGTCCCCAACAACCTCGGACATGTAACGTGAGACAGTCTCTGCCCAAGTCTCTCGGCGTCCTTCTGATTCTAGCCAACGGGCATACCGTGACTTAGCAATAAACTCCTGATACGGAGTGGGCAAATGATTATCCGACATTTGTAATTAGTTCCTTTATCAAGTTTTCTTCTGTTCGAACGGTCATAAGTGCTGTGGTCATAACCACCGCCAACCAACCAATAAGCAGGGCAAAAGTTATCGCCTGTTGATTTCGCATAGTAACCACATCACAAAGTTAAAGACTACTGCGGCAACCCCTAGCAGGGCTGCTGTTAAGATGGGGGCAGCAAAGATAAATAGCAAGAGGGTCAGCACTAGAAAAGGTCGTCTAAGTTTGGTTTCTCGTAGTTAGGTCCCTTGAGGACCTTTCCGTCTTCCCGGTAAATCGGCTTACCGTTGTCATCTAGTTTGGACATGTTGGACCGATGGACCCTCTCAAACACTTCGTCAAGTGGTAGCCCAAACGTGACGGCCATCCCGTAGGTCACATAAAGCAGGTCAGCCAACTCTTTGGTAAAGGCTGCTTTGTCAATAGCCTCTTGGGTTCGGTTAGTGAAGACACCGGGGAGTTCGTCAGCTATCTCCAACGCCTCCTCCTCAATCAGGTCCATTCTCATTATGAGTAGGCCCCCAGTCTCAAGGGAGGTGATGTCTTCGCCCACGGGTTGACCCATCGCCACTGTGAATGCTTTGACCGCATCGTAGTGGGCGGAGGTAGTACGGAGGGTTCCGTTTGGATTGTACTCTGGTTTCATTCTTCGTCACCTTCCGGATATCCTCTATGCCTTTCAATAACATCATTAACCCATTGCGGAGTAATACCGCTTTCAGCAATCTCCTGCCCCATGTTACCAAGATACCAATGCGCCAATCTCAAAAACTCTCCTGCATCATCAGAGGCACATTGCTCTACGCCATCAATGATAAGTCTATGTGGTAGTTTCATTATTCATCACCTTCCGGGTCCAGTCCTTGAAAAGCCATGACCATCCCGAAGACTACTCCGAGCAAGGTTTGAGAAATCCCCAGCACCAGTCCCAAGAGTACTCCGGCTCCAACAATGATAAAGGGGGAAACCATAGCCACCAGTGCAGCAACTTTTAATGTCTCAATCATCACAGTACGTCCTTACCAGTCAGTCGGTTGATTTCCATTTCCGCATAACGTCGTACCTTCTCAAGGTCAGTGATGCGGGATTCGATTTCGTCTTGGTCAGGGTATAGCTTTCCCCCTGCCCGACACGCATACTTCACAATGTTACCAATCTCAAACGAGAGACGGTTGGTCATGATGAAGGTGACGGGCTCAATTACGTACTTAGTGTAATGGGAGGGCCGGTTCACGATGTCTTCTTTTTCGGTGGGCATGTCGTCTCCTAGTGAATTGTCAGGTTGTCGAATGGGTAGGTGTCCACCAGCTGTGTGACTTCGGAGTCAGCCGGGAGAGTTAGGTACTCGTAAAACACTCCCATTTCTAAGTCAAGCCGTGCTTGAGGGGAGTTGATGTACTCCTGACACTCTTGGTTACTACCGTCCCAAACGGTCATGTAGAGCCCCCCTTCAGGCAACTCGGCCCATCCGTAAACTATGAACTGTTCTTCTGACTGTGACATTCTACAAGCTCCAAGTAGTGTTCGATGTTGACGACCACAAGCCAAGGCTTCCGGTCACCCCGGAGGAAGACCACCGGTTCATAATTGCCGTCTTGTTTTGCCTGATCTTGAAAGTCATACAGGGTCTTAAAAGTCTTACGTCGTTTCACTTCGATAGACACCGGCAAAAGTTTACGGGCTGTGGGGGAGAGTTGAATGTCCTCCCCGTTCTGTCCCATAGCCGTAGAACGGACGTCGTCTGGCTCAAGTTGGGGGAAGGTCTTTAGAATTGCGTCACGGACCTCCTGTTGCCCATTTCGACCCTTGGCCTTGGCCGTTGCTGTCTTACTCATTCCGGTGGCTCCCACAGTTCATTATCTTCCTTACGCATCCACAGAAGTCTCCCGTTCTCCACTACCCGGTCCCGGTCACCCTCGTAAGCTTCCAAAACTCTCCGGTACAGACCTACCTCTGTGGTAGCCCCGTCTAGGATTTGTGCAGCTTTCTTAGGCCCTACCCGGTGAATGCCTTTGATATTATCAGCAGGGTCTCCGGTCAGGACTTGGGTGTAGAACCACACCAAACCCTCGAAGGGTTCAACGTAGGTGAAGGTTTCTTTTACAAAGTTGTAATGCCAACAAGGGACCATTTTAAGGTCTTTGTCTACTGAGGCAATACAGGAGGAGGGGCCGTTTTTGTAAGCTGCTTTGCTGCACAAGTCATCAGCTTCCTCCCCCTCGGAGACCTCGGCGTCCCAACGTGCTACCATGTAGTCCCGTAAGGGAGAAAGGAACTTTGGCTTTTCCTTATTGACTCGATTCCCCTTGTAGGGGTGGCTCTTGGCAATATCGAAACGAAAGTTACTCTTTCCAGTCAGGTAAACTTCCCAGTCTGTATCTTCCGGGAAATCCAAGGAAGTATGAACGATCCCACTCAGCATGGAGTCCACGTTGTCCTGTGCCTCTTGGAGGCTAAGGTCCTTTGACTCTGCGGAAGCTGCTGACCGATAGGCGACAATGTCCCCATCTACAAAAGTCTTTGTGATACCGTTCATAACTTGCTCCTAGTAAATGTCGTGGGAGGTTACCGTACCGCCGGAACTCTTCTCAGCAACAAGGGTTTCCACGTAAGTGAACCCCATTGATACGAGGAAACTTTCCATAACCCGGAGGGTGTCACACAAGCCCTCGCCTACGTCTAGTTCCTCAAGGGAAAGAGTCTGGTCTACACCGTCGTCTTCGGCGTTAAAGGAAACTGAGATTTTGATATCCATTAGAAGTCGTCTCCTGCTGCGTTAAACTCTTCGAGCTCTGTAACTGCTACTTTTTCCAAGGTGTCGATGGTTGCACGGTCACCGTAGTAGACAGAAACCTGAACCTTAACTCGGGAACCATTCCCAATAGAACCGTCCTCAGAGAAGGACCACTGTTCGGAACCCGTAGCATCTTCTGTCCGGTTAAGGACAACGGGTGGGGACATGAAGACACCCTTGCCACCTTCCTCGTTTGGGAGGTTCGGGTTGTAGACCGGGCGTTTCAGTTTAACACACTTGCCGGAACCGTAAGCCGGGTTGCCATCCTTAATAGTCTTGAATGCACCTTTAGCTTCTGGGAAACCGTCTTCAATGAACTTCTCCAAATTGTCCGGATAGAAGATCATGTTGTATTGGCCCTTAGTGTTTTCGTGATACTGCATGTTATCATCAAAGTGGTCCGAGAAAATCTTAACCCACTCAACAGTTCCTTCGGCGATAATTCGTTTTGTAGTAGCCATGTCGGGTCTCCTTAGCTGGCTTTTTT
>Ga0209632_10000508_pt1 | contig 40548 bp, 34 predicted proteins | sample COG_10_FD_184754 | JGI IMG/M metagenome (GOLD analysis project Ga0209632, IMG submission 184754) | Pelagic Microbial community sample from North Sea - COGITO 998_met_10 (SPAdes) (version 2) | ecosystem: Environmental > Aquatic > Marine > Neritic zone/Coastal water | place: Helgoland, sampling... | reverse complement strand
AATATAATAAAATATAATAAAATATAATAAAATATAATAAAATATAATAAAATATAATAAAATATAATAAAATATAATAAAATATTAAAAATAAAGATGAATATGTTTAAATTATATATATATAGTTCAATATGTCATTTATTATTTGGCATTTCTAATATTATTGAAAATAAAAAATTTGAAGTATTAAATATATCTCATCTTGTTCTAGCGTCATCTTATTATTTAAGAAATGAAAACATATTAGAAAAACAACCGATTACATATAGTTTTATATCTATGATTGCACATAGTATAATATCAGTTTTATCATATCATGAAAAAAATTATATATTATTAATTGGACAACTTGGTATGATTATACATTATATTATGGAATTGTATATTCATTATAAATATGATTATAATTTACATAGTGATTTAGATTCTAATCCTAATTGGTTTTATATCTATAATATTTTAGTATATCTATTATTATTTATAGCATATGGCCGCCAATTTATAACTCATAAAAATAATTTTTGGATTGCATTGGTGATTGCTTACTTATTATTTGGTGTATATTCAATAAAATTTTTAAAAGATAAAATTTAATTTTTATTAGATTGAAAGGCATTAATTTCTATAATTAATCTATTTTTAGCGAATTCCATATCATCAAATATTTCTAATAAAATATTTTCTACAACCATACTATTATAATCATCTCCCTGATTTTTTTTTAATGAATCTCTAATATATTTTTTAAACTTTCCTGGATTATTATTAAATAATGTATCTACAAAACTATTGACTTCGTCATCGCTTATTTTTTCAATATTTTGGTCTTTCAAATGCTTATCATAATAATATTTTACATAATAAAATATAATATCTTTAATTAAATTGGTAATATTTCTAGTATCATCCATTTTAAAGAGTCTTCTTAACTATTAATTCTTAAATTATCTTATATCAATTTAATTTAATTTAATATAAATTATAAAATCTTAAAACGCATTAAAAGCATTGTATGTATATTTAATATTTAATATTAAATTTATAGTTTTTATTTAAAATTTATTTATAGTTTTTAAATAAAAACTATAAATAATTTATGTATAAATTTTGTAATTTAAATAGTTTATTCTTATATATATTTATTAACAAATATGATATTTGATAATTTAAGTAATGGATATAATTATATATCTTCTAAGTTAAATAGGGGATATCATTGTATAAGTTATAATACAAAATCATTTATATATGGTAATTTTCATGGTGTAAGAAGTTTATATTTATTTATGAGTATTATATTACAAGTTAAAAATATTATAATACATGATTTAATAGATGATGAGAATGTAATAAATAAATTAAAAGATGATATATTTAGATGTGGATGTATTAGTATTAAATTTACACAATGGATTATCTCTAAATTAAAAGGAATGAATAATGCTGGTAAATATAAAATGATTATTAATAAATTTGAAAATATATTTGATAATTGTGAGTATCATGATATTCAATATACAAAAGATGTATTTGAATATGATTTTAATAAGAAATTGGGAACTATTTTTGATATGGATAATTTAAATGTAATAGCATCTGGGAGCATAGGACAAGTTTATAAGGCACAATTTAAAAAAAATAGAAATGGAATACATAACGATTTTATGATTAAAGTGCGACATCCGTATATTGACTATATAAAATTCTATCAAATGATATTAATATATTTTATAATTGGTATTCAAAAGATAAATTATTTTAAAGTAAAATATTATTTGCATTTTAATTTATATGATTTTATTGATAATATAAATAAGCAAATCGATTTTAACATTGAAGCCTATAATTGTGTTAAAATTTATAATAATTATATAGATAATGATTTAATAGTTGTTCCTAAAGTATATAATTACAGTAATAATATTATTATATCATCTTTTGAAGATGGTCAGTATGTGGATGAAATAAGTGAATATCAACAATGTAAGGTGTCCTTGAATATGTTATGTTTAAGTTATAATATGATTATGGTTGATAATTTTATGCATGGTGATTTACATTTGAAAAATTGGAAGGTGCGTCCATATAAAAACACATATCAAATAATATTATATGATTTTGGTATTTGTTTTGAAGGACGTGGTGTAAACTATAATAAGAAAGTAATAGAATATGCGGAAACACAAAATATTAAGGAGTTAATAACTTTATTTTTAGAAGATTTTAATTATGATACAGATAAAGAAATACTTATAAATAAAATGTATGATACTTTCACTTATATTTGTAAGGAACCGTTTAATATGAATATAGTGTTTAATAAATTAATTTTTATATTTAGCACTTATAATTTAATTATTAACAATTTGTATTTAAATATATTATTATTTTTTGCGTTACTAGAAGATTTATGGAAGAAATGTAATATTATACAACAAGACCCTAAACTGATAGGAATTCAAAATATTATTAAAAATCAAAAAATGGACATAATAACGTTTTGCAACACATATAATATTTATCCTGAATTAAAAAAAATAACAGAAGATCATTTACAAAAATATATAACTGATACAGATAACCATCATACAAATAACCATCATACAGATAACCATCATACAGATAACGGTATGTTTATTAGGCATAAAATGTCAAAATTTAATTTTAGTAATCCGGATGATATATCTGATGACGAATGTATGGATTAAACTAGATTACATTATATTATAATTTAAAAATATATATTCAATTAAATTATATACAATAAAATTTAATAAAATATAATAAAATTTATTATTAATTTAAGTTATTATATATTATATTGAATATAATAAAGGTTAAATATAACTTATTAAGAACATAATTAATATTGTATATAATGGTATATGAGTTTAATAATTTAGATAATAAATTATTATTATGGTATCATTCAAATACAGATATTAATTGGACCTTAGATAGTTATAAAAATATAGCATCTATATCTACAATAGAGGATTATTGGTTATATAGTAATAAATTAAATAATATATATGTAAATAATTGTATGTTTTTTTTAATGAAAGATGGCATAACACCATTATGGGAAGATAAAGAAAATATTAATGGTGGATGCATTTCTATTAAATTACAATTAACGGATGCTTATGAATTATGGTGTTCTTTATCTAAATATTTTGCAGCTAATATTCTTGATGAAAAAATAAATGGTATTAGTATTAGTCCTAAAAAACACTTTAATATAATTAAAATATGGATGCGGGAAGAAATAGATATGATGTCTTATAAATTACCATCTGAATTTAAACTTAATAATAAAATAGTATTATTTAGAGTTCATAAAAAAAATATTGAAAAAGATAAACTAAAAATTAATTAGGTGTTTTTTTGTTTGTTCTGCATTTTTCTGGTTTTTTATTCTTCATCGACTTGTGGTGCTAAACATAACTTAATTTCTCCAAGATTCGCAATATCGCATTTTAATACTAATGGGAAATTATTTTTAATATGAATTTGTATTGTATTACTTAAATTAGAACATTTACTAAAAAGAACAAGATGTCTTAATTCAAAAAATCCTTGAATAATTTCATCTGGATTATCATTTTTAATAAATTTCATACCGCTATCTGTTGGTTTAATGACGGTTTCTTGTCTTACATTAGAATTACAACCTCTAAATTTCAACTTACTACCTTCGCATTCTATTTCTATTTTTTCTGAGAAATTAAAAATCACTCTACAAATTTTCTGAAATCTATTTGATGGAAGACTTATTACACTTTCAAATGTTTGAGAGGGTATTTCCATTTTTTCATATGGTAAATCCATAAGATTAAGATATGTTGTATCACATGTATTTTCTTCTTTACAATATGTTTCAATCCCTATTCTATTAGGGTTATCTTTTTTAACAAATAATTTAAGTGTGTCAGTATTTTCCATATTTTTAATAATTTTAAATGTATCTTCCATATTTAACCCTAATACAATTGTATCAGGACAATAATATTCTTCAAATTTATCACCATTTAATTTACTATGAATTAATACAACTCTTGACGGATCAACTGCTTGTATTTTAATACCCTCGCTGCTACATTCTAAATTACCTTCTGTTAATAAATCGCGTAATAATTCAATTAAATATTTTACAGGTGCTGTTTTAGAAGTCCATAAATAAAAACTATACTCATTTAAATTTATTTTACTCATATTGACTGTTATAGAATGTTATTTAAATTTAATCTATAAGTCTTTACAAATGTAATTATATTATATCAATTCATTTGAAAATTCTTTAAATAAAATTTTGATTTCTATTTAATATAAATATATGTTTAGTATAAATATATGTTAATATATAGTAACAAGCATAATATTCCAAATACCATACATAGTTCTACAGGTCCATTAATATTCATCATTAAATAAGATGCAACTAATATTAATACAAATATTAAAAATACAGCAAATAATTCGTCCATTTTAGTTTTTGATTTAGTTTTTGATTTTAAAAATACAATTAAAACAATAAATTCAATTTATATTAATAGTTTAGAATATATAATTTAAGATTTTTCTAATTAAAATTAATTAATTTGTAAGAAGATATATATTTAATTTTAAAATAGTTTTAGAAAATAGTTTTAGAAAATAGTTTTAGAAAATAGTTTTAGAAAATAGTTTTAGAAAATAGTTTTAGAAAATAGTTTTAGAAAATAGTTTTTAAATGATTTCATTTAATAAAATCGCATTTTTGATTTCATTATGTTTATTTAATGTTGGTTCTATTACTCTAACAAATGCTAGTCAAACAGAAATAGGATTAAGGCATCATTTATTTGATACATATAATAAAGAATCCCGTCCTATAAAAGATGTAAATAAACCTATTAAAGTAGAAATGGGATTAGCAATTCAAACATTAGAGGAATTTAATCAAAAAACCGAAACTATAAAGTTAAATATTTGGTTTAGAATGAATTGGTTTAATGAATATCTAGCTTGGGATAAAAATTCATCACAATTTCCAATTAAAGTATTAGATGTTTCTCCTTCGAATATTTGGACTCCTGATATTGAACTTATAAATGCTGCTGCTCTTCCTGAAATTTATACATTAAAAGGCGGTATGATGTTATATAATACTGGTGAATGTATGTGGAGTCGCCCTGGTATATTTATGTTTTCTTGTCCATTGGATTTACATAAATTTCCTTTTGATACTCAAAATTGTAAGTTAACATTTTCATCGTGGATATTTTCAAATCGCTATTTAAAATTAAGTCCATACAATGATAGTAGTAAAGCAGTTGATATATTAACTGATTTTTCTCATAGTGAATGGAATGTAAAAGGAATAACATATAAAACAGAACCAATACCAGCATTAAATAAAGAAATAAAGTCTAGTATAACTTATGATATTGAATTAGAGCGTTTTACTCATTATTATACATTAACGATGGGTATGACCATTACATTGGTCTATGTAAGTTTTCTAATTATGTTTCTTCCTCCTGATAATATTAGTAGAACTAGCACAGCAGTATTTATTCCTTTGACGATTCTTGCGCTGCAATTAACTATCATTGATAAAGTGCCGGTAGTTGGCTATTTCACGTTAATGGATAAATTCTTTCTTTGTTGTTTCATATCATCAATGCTTGTTTCTATGTTTAGTGCTATTATATTTGCGTTAATATCTCATAAATCTCATAAAGTGTTATATTTGTTTAGTTTTATGACAGATATAGAAAAATTAAAAGAGAATGAATTAAAAGAAAATAAAATCAATCAAGATTTAAAACAAAAAAGACATAGGCGTTATTTAAAACAACAGCAAAAAAACGATTGTTATAAAGATTATAATTGTGAAACAAATGCCGATTTTGATGCATATAATAAATATAAATATAATGGTCCAGATATTAAAAACGAAATAATGAAAACTATAAATAATATTAAAAATGATAATCCGGATGAAATGCCTTCATACAAAACAAAAGAAGAAATGGATGAATATGATATAAATAAAACAGAATTAAAAGATATTAATTCTTATATATGTGAAGTATCAGATACTATAGGAAATGATTCACAAGTTATAAAAACAATTAACCACGATAACAAACTACTAGATTTAACAAATGATGAACTCCTCCTTTATAAATATATGATACACATTATAAAACATTTTGATAACTTTATCAGAATTGCGTTCCCAACAGCATTTACAATTTATATCGCCATATTATTGAAAGTGTAATTATTTTAATAATTTTTATATTTTTTATAATTTTTTATATTTTTTTATTTTTTTACAAAATTTAAACATAATATTACTATTTAATTATTAAGTATTCAATATGTCTGTTAACTATTTAAACATACTTTTAGTATGTTTTATTTCAATTACTTATATAAATGATGTATATGCAACAAATGAAGATTTATTAAGAACGGAATTACTTAAAGATTATAATAAATACACAAGACCAGTTATTAATGATTCTAATACAATTGATATAAAAATGGGTATTGATATTAAAGGATTAGAATCATTTAATCAAAAAGATGAAACTGCTATATTTAATATTTGGATGACTATTATGTGGTATGATGACTATTTAAATTGGAATAAAACAACATATAATTTAGAATATATTAATGTAGATAGCGAATTAATTTGGAAACCAGATATAGAACTTTATAATTCAGCATCAAAAGCAAAAATATATAATATCAATAATAAAGTATTATTAAAGAGCGACGGACATGTATTATGGACTAAACCTGTATCATTTGCGTTTTCGTGTCCTTTACAATTAAGTGAATTTCCTAGAGATACTCAAACGTGTTCTATGACTTTTGGTTCTTGGTCATTTCCAGAAAGTAAAGTATTAATTACACCATTTGATTATCAAATAGATACTGATTTTTTTAAAAGTAACGAAATATACTTAACAGGTAAAATGGAAGAAACATTAGAGGAATATTACGATTATGAATATGATTATGAATATGATTATGATTATGATTACTGGTATGATTATGATTATTGGTATGATTATGATTATTGGGATGACGAAGAATATGAAGAAGAATATGAAGATGAATATGAAGAATATGAAGAATATGAAGAATATGAGGATGAATATGAAGAAGATGATGAAGAATACGAGGATGACGAAGAAGAATATGAAGAAGAATATGAAGATGATGAAGAAAGAATTAGAAAAAGAAGTAGAAAAAGTATATTAAAAAATAAAACTAACAAATCAAATGATAATCATATAGAAAATAATATAGATAGTAAAATAATAAAGTATAAAAATATTAGTATTAGTCCTACATTTACACATAATGAATGGAATATTAAGTCATATAATTGTTCCTATACGTCAGAAGTTTATAAATGTTGTCCTGGTGATAGATGGTCTGTTATTACTTTTAAACTATCTATATCTCGTAATTCAGAAAAATATGATTTAACAATTATTAATATTATAGTATTGACATTTTCAGCGTTGTTTATAAATATTATAGATAATCGTAATTATAATAGAACATTTATTTTAATATTTATACCATTATCTGTTATATGGGTTTTAATATCTATATCAAATAAATTACCTGTAGTTGGTTATTTTACCAAGATGGATAAAATGCTTATCTTAACATTTATAATATGTGAAATATGCACGTTTATAAGTGGTATTATATATTCATTAAATAATAGTGATTATTTTATAAGAAATAGATATGTATGTAAAGATAGACCTATAAATAAATATAAATTAAATGCACATCAAAATATGACAATGGTTATAAATTCTGGATTACAAGATATTATAAATAAAGTATTTAAAATAGAAAAAAAACAATTAACATTTAAAGAGAAAAAAAAAGAAGTAAAAAGTCAAACAACATTTATAAAATTAAAAAAAATAGTATATTCTTTTGATATATTGGTGCAATTTAGTATAATAATCGGATATATATCTGCTGTATATGTTATTTATTATGAATAATTTAGACTATATAATAATTTAGACTATATAATAATTCATTATTACTAAATAAATAAATCCAAATAGAATGCTAGATATAATATGTGGTTCTATTTTATCTCCAATATGATTTTGTATGAATGTTATACATACTTTTGAAAACAGTATATAAACTAATAAACTAAATAATATTGTTTGTATAAAAAGTTGTAAATTTTTATTGTTATTAAATGCGGTTTCTTGCTGTGCTTTAAGTTCTTCTTGATTTAGCATTTTTTTATATATCTTATTATATTATGTTTTATTTTATTTCTGTTTTTATTTAAATAACTTGACTAATTATATAATATGCTATTATAAATAGTATGGTATGGACTATATGTTTATCTATTTTCTTTGGAAATTGTTTTGTTAAAGGTTTTGTAAGATTATATGTTGTATGATGAGATAAAATGAAAAATATCAAACCAAATAATATACATTTTAGTATAAACTTAGATGTTTTATATTCGTTTTCTTGTCCTCCTTGAAACCCTTCTATAACTTCATAATTATTGAATGGTTCAATTGTATTTGTAAATTCTTCCTCTTCTTCAATGGATTTTTCCTCTTCTTCAATGGATTCTTGTGTGGTTTCTATTGTGTCTTTAAACTGTTCTTCTTCTTGTGTGGTTTCTTCTTCTTGTGTTGCTTCTTCTTCTTGTGTTGTTTCTTCTTCTTCAAAAAAATCAGTTTCATTTTCAAATGCTTCTGTTGTATCTTGAAATTGATTTGTAAAATTATCAATAATACCAAATACCATTTTTCGTTACACTATTTTAATTACTTTATATATTAATTATATTATAAATATAATAAATATAATAAATACAAAAATATACAAAAATATACAAAAATATACAAAAATATACAAAAATTGAAATAATTTAATATAATAGTATATAGTATTCTCAACATGAATACCTGTGATGACTACGATGAAGAAGAAACTGAAGAAGAAACTAAACAAAGATGTATTGCTGAATACCGCTATATAAGGGAATTAGTTTATGATAGAGTTAGGAGGAAGGGAACTGCTCTTAAATACCATACTGACTGGGTGGACAATGAATATATTGTATTAGCATCAGTGGAAAACGATGGACTTTCTTTACAATATGCATCTGATAATTGTCGAAAAACTTTTAATATTGTCTTTGCAGCAGTGAAGCAGAATGGATATGCACTGAGATACGCAGACGACAATCTTAAAGCAAACCCAGTTATCGTATTGGCAGCAGTGCGAAAAGATTATATGGCGTGGTTATACGCATGTAAAAGCATCCGATATCACACTGACATTCATAAAACAGCATATTTTATGGTTACAAAATAGTTAATAAAGTATTATTAACTCATAAAAAAAAACTTTTTTTAATTTTACTTTAATTTTAATTCATCATATTCATCATCCTCGTCTAATTCATATTCCGAATCAGTAAATTCATATTCATCATTTTCACTATCATCTGATTCTTCTTCTTCTGATTCTTCTTCAATTGGTTCAGTTGTAGTGTTTGCTTGCTCTTCTTCAATTGGTTCAGTTGTAGTGTTTTCTTGTTGTTCTTCAATTGGTTCAGTTGTAGTGTTTTCTTGTTGTTCTTCAATTGGTTCATTTGTGGTGTTGTGTTCTTCAATTGGTTCATTTGTAGTGTTGTGTTCTTCAATTGGTTCATTTGTAGTGTTGTGTTCTTCAATTGGTTCAGTTGTAGTGTGTTCTTCTTCAATTGGTTCAGTTGTAGTGTGTTCTTCTTCAATTGGTTCAGTTGTAGTGTGTTCTTCTTCAATTGGTTCATTTGTGGTGTTTTCTAGGATATTATCATTAATGATATTAGCTTCATTTTCTTTTCGGATTTCTTCTTCATTATGGTAATCTTCCCCATTTAAATTAAAAAATACATTGTTTTCTTTTTCTGATAATTGTATAGGTTCTTGATGCTCTATAGGATTATCTATGGTGTCGTCGCTAAAAAAATAACCAGATGGTAAAATGTCTTCGTCAATTATTTTAAATAATTTAATTTTATAAATTTCCCATTCGGCAATAAATTCTTGTTTTAAAAAGCGTAATCCGTTAAATTTAATAATTGCTGTTATTTCGTCACCAGCACATAATTTATTTATATTGATTATTTGTTTTTGTTGATTATAAACTTCTAATAACATTTTACCTTTAACAGTAGGTATTTTAAATATCATAGTTGGATTCTTACCATCAAACTTAATTTTAATAGGTGATTTATAGAATTCCTCTATTGTTTGTAAAGGAAGATGTTTATTAAACCAGTCTGCACTATTATAATGACTATATACAATATTTTTCTCATCAAATTTCTCAATAAATTCATAAAAAGAACTATTACAACCTTCTAGTGATAGTTCTAGTTCTATAAAATAATCATCTCCGTTTTTAATTATACCAGTTGTTGTTTTTAATTTTGGGGTTTCTAAATATATTGATAATGGATTGTTTTTCATAAATTTATAAAAAACAGTAGAAATTAAAGAACCATCTTTATCACGTTGTGGATTATAATATTCTATTTGTTCGAAATTTAAATTATTATAATTTAAAATCCTAGGAAATTTTTTGATAGACATTTTTAATACTATAATTTCTTGTTAATTATTTTGTTTTTAGGTTTTATTTTAATTGTTAAAACGCATTTATTTCGTTTTTTAATATAGTTTTAAATATTAGCATATTTTAAGTGAGTATATAAAAATTTGATATAAAAATTTAATATAAAAAGCAATGGCTGATAAAATAAAAAAACTATGTGAAGAACTAGTAGATAAATTTATAACTGAATTTAAAGATGATAATAATATGAATAAAGTAAAAAAAGATGTGTTGGATCCGTGTGTTCAATATATTTTGAAAAAGATTTATCCCTATATATTAGCAACTTGTGTTATTTTTACACTAATATTATTGATGACTATGGCTATACTTGTTATTTTAATATTTAATAAAAAATATAATTTAATAAATAACAAAATTGGTTAATAAATTTGATAAAAATAAAATATAAAATTAAATATATCTACATATTAAATATAGATTATAGATTATAAATATAGATTATAAATATAGATTATAAATATAGATTATAAATATAGATTATAAATATAGATTATAAATATAGATTATAAATGAATTTATTTAAAAATCTTAATCCAACAGCATTTATTGTTTCTTTTGCTATTGGTATTTTAATAGTGTGTGTTAAACAACCACCAAAAAGAGTAGTATATAAATATCCAACTCCTGAAAATGCAGAAACGACTATTTATAGAGATAATGATAATAAGTGTTTTAAATACAAATATGAAGATATCGCAGGAACTTGCCCTGATGCTACAACACAACCCCTAAATATTTAGTTATTAATTTTTTTTAAATTATAATTTTTATCTTTTACAAGAATTAAATATCATTATAATATAATTAGTAAAATTAATTAACTAATAAAAATGATGATAAATAATTTATTAAAAGATAAAAATGGTAAAATTATTATATCTTGTATTTTAGGATTAGGATTAGCAAGTCTTTTTAAAAAAGTGTGTATTGATGATAACTGTTTAATTATAAAAAGTCATCCACAAAATGAAATAGTAGGACATACATTTAAAACAGCAGATAATAAGTGTTATCAATATAAACCAATCCCTATATCGTGTCCTATTAAATAAAAGTAAATTAAATTAAATTAAATTAATATAATTCGTTTTAATTTACATTTATTTTTATAATAATTTATTATAAAATTTAAATATTATTTGAATATTATTTATGTCTCAATCTACTCCTATCAATAAATTACCAAGAGAAAATATGAACAACCAACAAACTAACAATATGGTTGACGATATTTTAAATGAAATGGATGATACAAAATCCGGTTTTATAAATACGGATATCAATAATTATGCAATGGACCCTAGTCAAATACCTCCTGAAAAAATGAATGAAAACTTTTTAAATGAAATGGGTTCAAATAATCAACAACAAGGTCAACCCTCTAATAAAGAGTTTAAGGATTCTAACGATTCTAAAGATTCTTCATCTAATAAAGAATCAAATACAAATTCATTTTTATCAAAATTAAATTTAAATACTGAAAATTTATCAATGGAAGATTTAATATCAAAATGTTTAAAACAAGTTAAATATGCTGTTGTTGTTTTTATATTAGTTATAATAGTATCACTTCCAGAATTTAATAGAGTAGTATTTACAAAAATTAAAGGAATGTTATTAGAATCTGGAGAAATTAATATGAAAGGTGTATTATTAAAGGCAGCCATAGCAACTGTTTTATTTTTAATTAGTACATTTGTTTTATAAGTAAATGATTTTTTGTTTTCATTTTAGTTTTTAGTTTTAGTTTTCATTTAAAAATATTTATAATTATTAAGTATTTAATGTTAAATAGTTCATTTTAATATTTTAGTTATATAAAAATATAAAAAAATATAAAAAAATATAAAAAAATAAAATGAAAGAGTTATATTGTAAAATAAATTTAGTATTATTACTAATATTTATTATACAATATTTATGTGTTTTTATGATTTATAATGGAAATAATGATTATAATAATATACCCCCTATATTTATTATAATTATATCAATTTGTTATTTATGTTATAAATCAATATATAATCCAGAGTCTAAAGAGAATTCTAAATCATATGATTATAAAATAATAATAATAAACATAATTTATATAGTTATCTTAGTTTTAATTTTAAAAAATCAGTGTAACACATTTGAAATGGAACATGAACCAGAAAATGAAATAGAAGAAGGATTTACAAATAAATTAAAGGAATTTAAAAACAAAAAAGAATCATTTAAAACTACTACTAATTTAAATTCATCTAGATTAAAAAAAATGAATAATAATAAATTATTAAAGAACCAAAAAGAACATTTTGGTTCAGATGATGATAAAGATTCTTTAGAAAGTTATAAAAATGATTTTAAAAGTTATAGATTTACTAGAAAAGTAAAAAGTAGTATGGATGCATTAAATAAACTACCTTTTTACATTGAAAAATTTAAAGAATTATGGTAAATGAAATAAATTCAATTTAATTTACAGATATGCTAGATGAAACAATATAGATAGTATTTTCTGTAACCACCAGAAATTCATTACCGCACTTATAAGTATTTAAAATAGGAGATGTATGTTCTTCTTGATTTTTATAGATAATTTTCTCTTCTCCATCACTACTTATTGTTATTTTATTTTTTAATGAATCAACATAAAAATAAAAACAAATTGGTTTTGTTGTTTTAATACTAAGTTTAACAGCTTGTTGTAAAGTTTTATCACTTGGTAGACCAATACTTTTTTTCCCTCCTTCTTGATTAGATGACATTTTTAATAAATAAATTAGTTACTTTAATTTAATTACAATTTTATTATAATTTATAATAGTATTATTTTTTATAAAAATAGACGAATTAAAAATAAATTAAAAATCAACAAAATTATTTAATTAACTAGTGTAATAAAAGTATAGTATTTAATTATTTAATTCATAAAAAGAATATGTTTTAATTTAATTTAATTAAATTTATATAATAAAAAATTGATTATACTTATTTAAATAATACTTTAAGTATTAAGAAGTATTAAGAAGTATTAAGAAGTATTAAGAAGTATTAAGAAGTATTAAGAAGTATTAAGAAGTATTAAGAAGTATTAAGAAGTATATAAATGTTACAATTAAATAATTATAAGAAAAGTATTGGTAAAAATGGATATACTTTTATTAAAGAAGAATTAGGAGAAACTCATATTAAACAATTAAAAAAAGATTTAACTGTTCTTCCAAAAGTGTGTCAAAATTATGGAGCACAAGGAGATCAAATAGAACCCATTCTTCTATATCAAGAAAATGAAGATAAAATATATATACCTCGATATTTTGGTATAAATAAATATGGAACTGTTGATAAATTTAAAATACAAAAAGCAAAAAGTGCTAATCTGAATTTCAATTCAGAACTTCGATCACATCAAAAACATATTGTTGAATGTTATACTAAAAATATAGATTCTAAAATTGGAGGAGGAGGTGTAATATGTGCTGGTTGTGGAGTTGGTAAAACTGTTATTAGTTTATTTATAGCATCACATTTGAAAGTTAAAACATTAGTAATCGTCCATAAAGAATTTCTTATGAATCAATGGATTGATAGAATTAATCAATTTTTACCTGGTGCAAAGGTGGGAACTATACAAGGAACAAAAACAGATGTAATTGATAAAGATATTGTAATTGGTATGTTACAAAGTGTTAGTATGCATAAATATGAAAACAATATTTTTGATGATTTTGGATTAGCAATTTATGATGAATGTCATCATTTAGGTGCTAGAGTATTTTCAAAAGCATTAAGGAAAACCAATTTTAAATATACTCTTGGACTTTCAGCAACACCAACTCGTAAAGATGGATTAACTAAAGTGTTTCTTTCATATTTAGGTAATATTGTTTATAAACAAGAAAAAACAGAGGATTCTGACATTGATGTATTAATATATCACTATAATAATTCAGACTATAATTACTGTAAAGAAGAACTTAATTTTAAAAAACAAATTATGAATCCAAAAATAATTAATAATATTGCTAAATGTAAAAAGAGAAATGATTATATTATAAGTCTTATTCCTAATCTTATTGCACAAAATAGAACAATTCTTATATTAACTGAAAGAATAGCACAAGTGGATTATATTTATGATAAGGTTAAAGAATTGGAAATGACAACCATTGGAAAATATATTGGAAAATTGCGACAAGATGTTCTTGACGAATCACTTAAATGTCGTATAATAATAGGCACTTATAATATGATAGAAGAAGGGTTTGATTGTAAAACCCTCGATACACTTATAATGGCTACACCAAAAGTTACTATTGAACAGTCTGTTGGTAGAATTTTAAGAAAACAGAAAGAAGAAAGGACTATTAAACCATTGATCATAGATATTTATGATTTATTCGCAAATAATCTCAATAAAGGGAAGAAACGACTTACATTTTATAAAAAACAAAAATATAGAATTAAAACATATAATGTCAATGATGACCAAACACCTACTTGTATTGTTGAAATAAAAAACGACAAAACTAAATCAAGTAAAACCAATCAAAAAACAACATATCGGTTTTAAGACTTTAAGTTTATAAAAGTTTAATTCATAACGTAAATTAATCATATTTTTTTTAATGTTTTTTTTTTTAATGTTTTTATGAGTATGTGTTAATTTATAAATAACTAGACTAATACTTTGATAATTTTTCCCGCGGGACACATTTTATAATATCCAATTGATAATGAATAATGAATACCGTTTTCTGTTTCTTTGATGTGTTCTAATTTTTCTTGTAATTTAACTGTTGGATTATTTGAAAAATCAAGTTCATAACCATTTACATCTAGAAATTTTATAGAATTATTCATTGTAAAAATGACATCATTCTCTTTTGCTATTTGTTCTAAATTATGTGATGGATTACATTTTTTCATTTCAGTTTTAATATGTGTTTTAAGAACACTATCAATTGAATTTAAGTAATATGATAAATATTTAATACTAGATGGTAAACATTCAATTAATGTTTTAAATGAATTAAATGGATTTCTAGTTTTTATAAATTTAGGAACTTTAACTGCAACAAGATTTGGCATTTTTAATAGCAAAGGGTGTATGTATGTTTCAATGTTAGTATCATCCCCGATAAATCTAGGGAATCCAAAAGACACTAATGTTTTTAAAGTGTCCTGACAATAATATACTAAATAATTAAAAATACTAGTTAAATCATTAGCTATACCAGATAAATCTAAATGAAACAATCCTCCATTAAATGGACATGCTACTAAATTATTTATTGTAGTGCGAGGAATTTTATTAATATTATGTGGTATAAATGTAATAGATTTTTGTCTTACTGTTCTATTACTATATGTTTCAGGACCAAAAGTGATATTTGTATTTGGTAATTGTAAAACAGTATGTTGGTGTCTATTTACAGGCATAAAAGGTGAGTATTTTTTAGTTGATTTATTGGAACTAAATATAATACTACATTTTTGACCATTTATAGTAGAATGTAATTCCCTATTAAATTCGAAATCAAAAATAGAACTATAAGAGTCAATATAATTGCTATGATTTATTGGTATTCTAATAATGTTTATGTGTTCAGTATTAGGATATCTTTCATCACAATGTTTATAGAATATATTTATATAATCTTCTATTCCTGTTTTTTTAGAATAAGTTAATATTTTAGAAATTACAACAATATACATTTTGCTAATGTTGTCATAAAACATTATCATTTTACATTCATGTTTATTTATTAATTCTGCATAATAAGAACCAAAATAAGCTACTTTACCATTTACTTTAGTATTTGATAAGTAAAACATACCAAAAATATCCATTAATTTATTACCGCACTTAAATTTAATATAAACATTGATATTATTAACAATTCTCTCGATTATTGGTAAATTATAAGAGAATATAATACGCGATGATAGTGATAATATAGACGAATAATAGTTTGTTAAAAAATCAAGTGGTGATTTATTAGTAGAATCTAAAGTATACATTACCTTTAATCTATTTTTCATAATATTTTCAATTAGAAAATTTTTTAAAAAAGGAGTAATTAACATAAACGGTTTTAAATTATTAAAGTCATAATCTAAATATTGAAGTATCATAAGCAGTAATTCAGGAGCCAATGTTTCATCGAGCATTTTGTATTGTTGTTTCGTTTCCAAACACAGATATCTCGGAAAACCGTATAATTAATTATACTATACTATTTTTTTCAATTTTATTTAGATTTTCATTTAGATTTTCATTAAAGAATATAACATTATAAACCAATACAATTTAGAAGACAATTTAGAAGAAAATTTATAAAATAAAAATTTATTTAAATAGAGTTTATATTTAATATGTAAAGTTAAGGTACATAAATTTATGAATGACGTTGAAAACGAATTGTTGGTGTTTAGATTATGAACCATCATTTGATAATTTAATAGTACCTGATGATCATTCTAAATATATAAAGGCTTTTATAAAGGATCGGAAAACAATACCTATGAATTTAATATTATATGGTCATTTTGGATATGGTAAAACAATGTATTTAAAATGTATTTTAAACTATCTTTATAATATAAAACTAGACGCGTTTCGCTTTCATATAGAACTACCTAATACTTCTTTTTATAAATCTATTTATATATTTGATTTTCTATATTATACCTCTTCTGATACAAAAACCGTATTTGAATTTATTAAGAAATATGCTAAAAGAGTTTTAATAAACACGTCTATTTTTTCATATAATATATCAGAAAATGAAGATAGTAATCAGGATAATAATCCAGAAAAAATGATTATAATTAAAAATGCACAAAATATTAATAATAAAAACATACTTATTTTAAAAAAAATAATAGAGAAAAATCTCGAGTATTGTAAATTCATAATACTTACTTCACATGAATTAAAATATAGTTTTAATTCATTATGTTGTCCTATTACTTTAAAAAAAATAAATGAAAAAGAATTAACCTGTTTCTTTAAAAAAATATTTAAAACACATAAAATTAATATTAAAAATACACAACTTACTTATAAAAAGATATGGAAAATTTATCAAGATACAAATTATAATTTGCGTGATATCATTCTATGGGTTCAATATTCTATTATTCAAAATGATAAAGGAACTCTTCCAATTAAAATAAAATTAATATCCAGTATGTTAAATTATGTATTTCTAGAAACTGATGATAATATTGCACAATTTAAAAAAATAAAAGAATTATTAATATATTTAATTAGCATGGGTATATCATACGTTGATATAGTAAAACATAGTTTAGTGATGATTATTAACAATAAAAATATTGAATCTGATAAAAAAAAAGATATTATATCAATGTGTTCTAAAACAAGTATTGAATTGTCAAAACAAGATAGAAAAATATTCAGTTTAGAACATCTATTTATAAATATTGCTATATTATTTAAATAAATAAATAAATAAATAAATAATATTAAACACGATATTAAACACGAATATTTTAATAAAATTGAATTTTATTTTTTTATACATACATAAATACATAAAAAAACGAAGTATAACACTACTTTGAAGTCTTATATGAAATCAATACGAAATCATGCAACAAGAATTGAAAGAAGAAGCAATCTCTATAATTTCAAATAATGAAGGATTTAAAGAAGCAGAGTTACGTAAATTAATGAAACAAGGTTTAAATATTCATATACCTATAAATGATGAAACTGGAGATATGATTATTCATAGCTTTGTTCATGCATTATTTGAATATAATGAAGGAAGTTCTAGTTGTCATATTATAGAACAAAAAGTTATTTTACAAAAGATAAAGTTTTTAATGAGAAATGAAGTAGACTTTAATATTTACAATAACGTCGGAAAAACAGCAATATTTCATTTATTAACAGGATATTCACAACATAATTTTAGTAGAAGAGAATATGCAATACATTTATTGTTATCGTGTGGTGTAGATTTACATAGTTATTTATATAACTCATATAATACAACTATTATAGAATGGTTAGAAAATGATATGCGTATGGGTTATTATAAACATTATGTTGAAAGATATACGGATGCGGTAATTTCATGTATTAGTAATAATAATATCATACATACAGTTATTATAGGAGATATTTTTACTTTTAAATATAGTATTACTATAAATAATATTATATTTAAACATAATCTTTTATGCTTTATTAACTCTAGAATAGAATCCTATGACATTCATAAATACTATAATAGTAAAACGAAACATTTTAATTTTGATAAATGTGTTACTTTAATAATTGAATATTGCAATATAAATATCATAGAGCATAATAATGATTACAGGTTAGTTAATGATTTCGTACCTATTTTAAAGGAATCGAGGAACATAGTATTAACCGAAAAACTACAACAAAAAATTAAAATATATAAAGATAGCATTGATTATTGGAAACCATCCACGCATTATATTAAATGTAATTCTGTTCGGTGTGGAGTATGGTGTTTATTATTAGCATCTGAAAGAAGACATAAATTAGATGTATGTAATTTACCTCCGGAATTATGGTTACATATATGTTCATTTTTAAACGAGGATATGTGGAAAACAGTAGTTAATGGAGTAATTGTAAAACAACATATAAAAATAGATGATCTTCCATGTTGTATGTAAGTATATTATTTAAACAAACTCTAATCAAAGGTTATCACAGATTTTAAATTATGAATTACAAATGATTTTGTAGCTGATACAGATAATTCCTTACGTTTTCGGCGTGTAGTTTTCTTACTAGTTGAAATTGATTCGTCAGTTTCTAATAAATTATCTTTATTTTTTTTTGTTTGTTTTTCTGTGTTTGTATTTGTGTTACTATTTCCAGTAATTGTTTTATCAGATAATTTATTATTTTTATTATTTTTATTATTTTTATTATTTTTATTATTTTTTTGTTTATTATTTTTCTGTTTTACAGTATCTTGTGGTTTTTTCTTAGTTTTTTCATCTATAAATTTATTATATGTATAATAATTCATATCCTTTTCAATTTCTTTAATGTTTTCCTCTATATATTCTAGAATATAATTTTCAATACACCATTTAAAAAAATTTAATTGCCCAACTGTTGTAATTATATAATCAGGATCTTTTTTCCCATAAAAAAATTTAATACGTTCTCTTCTACAAAACGGATCAAAATTCTTTTTATTTAAAGATTTAAGTTGTGATCTATAATCACTAAATACATTAAAGTAATCAGCATAATATTCCGTTGTATCTATATCAATACCGCTATCTCCATCACTTTCAATATCATGTTCTTTTACATTAACAGCAGAAAGTCTATATTTCTCTTTTAATTTTTTTAAATTATACATTACTAGATTTTTCTTCGAATAATTTGTTACAAACCAATCTACAACTCTAAGTGATAACTTGGATTTACCATCTAAAATAGTTTTTAATTTTTCAATATTATAGGTTTCGCAATAAAAACGCGTCAATGGAATTAATAATAAAAATTGCTTTCCAGTTAAAACATTTTCCTGATTTTTATAAATTTCTGTTTCAACATTTACAGTAGTTAATTTTAACGTCTTCTTACTATGCGGGACATCCATCTTTATTAATTATATAGATTTCCTTAAACACTATTAAACGCAAAATAAGAAATTAATTACAAGAACGCCAACTACGGAATATATAATATAATATTTGCTTTTAAATATTAAATTTATTATTTATTAAATAGTTATATTTAAAAGGTCTTTAAATGTAATAAAAAAAGTGTTTTTGTTTTTTTTTTTTGAGTTTTGTGTTTTTTGTTAAGTTAATAACAAAACAACACAGCCTCGTAGATTATCCTTAGTGCAAATGCACAGAGGATCCATCCTACAAAGCGGACGTCTGCGTCTTCAATGTCTTGGGGTGGTTGTTTTATGAGTGCTGTCATTTTGCGTGTTGTATGTATGCATATATAAAAAAATAAAATTCAATTTTATGTATTTTTGTTAATAATTGGTTGTTTTCTTATAATAATAGAACTAGATTGAACTATATTGAATTACATAAATTTTTTTTTTTTTTAAATTAATATTAATATTAATATTAATATTAATTAAGAATTGAAGAACTAATATCTCCATTTAGGATGTTCAATTCTAACTTAAAAAGCAGTATCCTTTCATTTTACGCCAGTAGATTGCCTGTCTTCCATAACAGTCAAAATACTTATGATAGCATCGAGCAATATTTTTCTACATGGCATATCATATGTAAGTGTCCCAACAGGTATTTTTTTGATCACATTGTTTTTAACCAAAGGTAGTTTTTCATATTCTTGAAAAACTTTTTTATATTTATGGGTAAAGTTATCAATGTTCGTCGTATTAGTATCGACAGACAACCTCTCTTCCGGAGGTATAATAGAAGATGATTTTTTATCAGGAAAATAAGAATCAATTGTTTTATACACATCATCGATGTTCTTGCCGCATTCTTGAGTACATGCATCAAAAACTGATGCACTAGTAGGATTATATACGGTATCATTTCCGCAAGAATCACACATTGAACCACAATGACTCATATCAGCAACTGTCATAGACTCTAATTCACTTTCTGACAATGGTATCATAGCATGAGTTGTTGATGTTCTGATTTGACTCATTTTCGGAGAGTATCTTATTAATTACTAACTCAATACAAAAAATCAATTTTTTTATTATTTTTTACAATAAATAAATATTAACTCAAATCGTAATAATAAAATTAAAAAAATATATATAAAATATAAAATATAAAATATAAAATATAAAATATAAAATATAAAATATAAAATATAAAATATAAAATATAAAATATAAAATATAAAATATAAAATATAATGATTCTTGAAAATAAAAATATATTAATAATAACAATTGTAGCTATTGTTATTGTTTTATATACAACATTTTATATATCAAAAACCTATAATCAGGATGAATGTATAAAAAAAGAAAATTATGAACCACAAAAAAATACGAGTCCTGCTTATATAAATCTAGTAAATGAATTCTCAGACACAACCAACTATTTTTTAATAATTAGAATTCTCGACGAAAACGAAAAAAAAGAAGTAATCGAAATGAAAACAAATAATAATATATTCTTTTTATATTCTGGATTATCAGATAAATCACTTTTTACATCTATTGATAAAGAAAATATATCGTTTTATTCTAATTTATGTATTGGTTGGTTTCATCATTTTAGACAAGAAACACTCGAACATTCAATTATAAATCAAATACCAAACGCATTAATAAGTCATACTGATTATATTGATTATAATAAATATGAATACAATAATTTAGAATCATACCCTGACAAGGAATATGATTTTATATTCATTTATCAAGATACATCACATAACGAGTCCGTATATATATGTATATCTGAATATATTGATATTTTATGTAAAACTAATAATTTAAATGGTTTACTAATTAAAGAAACAAATTGTGTGGTAAAATGTTATGAGAATAATTCTGTAAGGTGCCCTAATACATGCCACGAAATTTGTATAACTAATTTTGATTTAGAAAATGAAAGTAATATTACAAAACTACTTAATTATTATAAAAAATGCAGGTTTATTGTATTGCCGGAATTACTAGAAACAAATCAACATATTTTAACACTCGCATTAACAATGAACATACCTTGTTTATTTAATAAAAATATTATAGGAGGATGGAAATATATAACACCGCAAACCGGACTCGAATTTGATAATTTAACTGATTTTAGCACTAAATTAGAAGATTTTATGAAGAACTATGGTAGTTTTGAACCTAGGAAATATATAATAGAAAATTACGGAAAAGAAAACGAATTCAAAAAAAATACAATAAATAAGTTTATTACACATGTTATTCCTGATATAGAATTAACAGATATTTTAATGATAGGTAATTGACTAAATTTAAATTTAAATTTAAATTAAATATTATATATAGATTTTAATTATTATGAATCTAGTCAAATAGTTTTGTTTTTGTTATTGGGTTATCATTCAAATCTATTATTTCATTTGATTTAACAGAATATTTATTATAAAGATTTAATTTTTGTTCGATCATATCGCAAATACGGTTTTTAGATAATCCACTAATATTTAATTTGAATTTATTAACTGCCAATTCTTTTAAATTCTTCAATGTATAAGCACCGCGTTGAGGCGATTTCTTACAATTTTTAATATCTTTATCATATGTTCTAGTCATTTTATGTGATTTTTTGTTATGTGATTTTTTTAATTTTTTTGTTTTAGTTTTGTTGGCGTTGTTGTTGTTGTTGTTGTTGTCGTTGTTGTTGTTGGCGTTGTTGTTGGAGTTGTTGTTGTCGTTGTTGTTGTTGTTGGAGTTGGAGTTGTTGTTGGAGTTGTTGTTGGAGTTATCAGAATAATGATTATATATTTCATTTTCTAATGATTTTAAGTATATATTATATAGTTTATTACACAATTTTTCTTTATTCATATTATTAATAGTTTGATTTTTTAAATTATAATGTTTAATAGCTATTTGGCGGAGTTCTTTAAGTGTTTTACCTCCATTTAATGGTGATAACATACATTTTTGCAGATTTGTATATATATATTTATTTTCTTCATATAATTTTTTAATATTATTATATCTTTCATTAATTATAGAACATAATTCATTTTTTTGTAAAATAATAAGTTTATTATTTTTAATATTATAAGTTTCTATCATCTTTGTAAAAGGAATTTTTAATTCATTCATTCCAAATACAAATAGTTCTAATTTAGTATAACCCCCTTTTGATGGTGTATTTAAACAATTATTTTCATTATAGTTTTCAAGTGTTAAAATTTGATATTTCTGTGTATTTAAATATTCTTTTAACCTATTCGGAGGTTGACAAAATCCATATTTTTTTACGTTCAAAAAGTCATTATTAAATTTAAAAGTATTTTCTTTATAAAAGTTATTATATTTCCATTTTTTATCCCATATATTTTTAAAAGATGTTGCTGCAATTGGTATTTTATTAACATCTAATATATTTTTATTAAATTCAATAGGACATACTTTAATATCGTGATTTTCCTTTTTATATTGTATTGTATCATCTTCGCACTCATATTGTAACTGTTTTGTTTTATTATTATAGTAGGGAAATTTACATGTGCCGTTATAATAATTCTTATTCTGTTTATTACTTGATGTTGATATAGGAACTACATTTTCTCTTTTATTTGTTATATTGGGATTTTCAGGACAATATCCGAATTTTAAAGGTTTTCTGAAATTATTAATATTTACAGGACATACAAATTGATGGTCGTCTTCTGAGTTTGGAACGCAATTATATTCCAATTTTAATGTTTTGACATTGAAAAATGGGAATATACATTTATTTGCCCCCATAGATTTATCTAATTTTGAATTTTTATCGAATATTGTAGAATATATATTTTTTTCATTTAATAAATATTCCATACCAACATCTATTATATTTTTTGTTATCTTTTTTAAATTTAATATGCTTAGTTTACGCATATTATTAAAGTCAGCTTCTTTTTTAGTTAATTGTTTTATCATATCTTTATCTATCATAAATATATTACCCGTTTTTTCAAAATTTATGATAGGATATTCTTTTCTGTATTTACCAATAAATCTGGTGTCTATAGTTTTAATATTTTCACCATCTATAATAATATCATTATCATTGCTATAAATTTGTTTTGATAAATACGGGGTTGGAATATAAATACCATTCATTAGTTGTTCTCGCTCTACTTTACTATTTATTAAATCATTTGCTAATAAATATGCAAATAATAATAAGTAGTTATTATTCATATTCAGTTTACATTTTTTACTAGTTTTATCATAATTACAAAGAATATTTTTATTACACGAATCTTTATTATTATATTTATAGCATACTCCTATATATAATCCATCGTCTATTTGAACAATATTTTTTAATTTATCTGAAACAATGGATTTCATCATATTTATAATGAGTTCTTGATATTTAATTAGTTGTAAATTAAGAGCATATTTTGGATTTTTAATTAATGAATTTAGTTCTTTTTTATATTTTTTATTTTCATATTCATTAATATAATAACTGAAATCATATTTAAACTGTTGATAAATATAATCTTTTGCTAATAACTCAGTAATGTTACCTGACATATAATTTTTATCAAATTGAAACCCGATAAACTCATCATGATATAAAAATCTATCCTCTATTTCTATATCACCTAATTTACTAATTACATCAACATCATATTTTATATTATTGACTGGTAATATTAAATTATTTTTAAACATTATACCACATATTAATTTATTATCCGTGTCCATTTGTTTATTATATGTTATCAATTTAATAGGTTTATATCCTAAATCGTCCCCTAAATTATCATTAATGTTTTCATAATACTTCCATAATGTAACTATATTAGAACTGGTTAATTTCATAATATCATCTAGAAAAAATATACCAAAATTTTGAATTATACTAATTGGTTGTATTGGTAATATATAATTTTTAGCTAATAATAAAAATTGCACTTTAGGTGTATTTGTAATAATTTGTCCTTTAATATAGGTTGTTGTTAATTTATATTTTATTGTAAAATATGTTTTACTATTAATTTGTATGTTACAATATTCATTATGAATATTTAATAAATTAAATATTTTGGAACTTCTATTTTGTGTTTCTTCTAGTATATTCACATTAATATTTTTTGTTTTAAGATAAGATATGGTTTTTTTATCTATATTTATAAATTTATAAATTCTAAAATCTCCGTAATTACCAACAATATTACTATTACTATTAACTCTTACATTATAAATAGGAGTAAATTGATGAGCACCCTCTTTTAATAATATTATTATATCATTTGTTTTCATTAAATATGGATTGCAAACTAAATTTTTATTTTTATTATTAAATATTAATATATTTACGCCATATGAGAATAAATTATCATTTTTTCTAGATATTAAATCTAAGAAATGTTTATAATTAATAATTTCATTATCATCATATAATCCTCTCATAAAATTATGATAACTCGTAAATAATTTATAAACTATAATTATATGTTTAACTTTATTAACATATTCCTTATTATCTAATTTAGTTATATCATCATACTTTAATTTATTAATATCTTTTATAGAAATATTAAAAATTTTTCTTATTATTAAATTATCATTTATAAAATTACTAAATAATGTATGTTTACGTTTAGTATTAGGTAATAAATCGTTTGAAGCATAAATAGATATTAAATCGCCATTATTTAAAGTCATAAATATTTCAGGTGTTATACTTTTAAATATAATATTGCGCAATACTCCTATTGATATGTTTTTAATCATTGCTATTGTATGTAAAAAGTTGCCTGTTTTTATGAATTTAACACCTTTTCGTAAAAATAGATTACTTAATGGATTTAATGTGTTTTTTTTATTATTTAAAAATATATCTTGGTGGTTATTTAATAAAACATCAATATAATCAGGTAAAAGTCCATATCTACAATTATCGAGTTTTATATTTGTTCCAATAATATAATTTTGATTTACACACCCTAAATTATTTTTAATATCCGGTGACGGATTTGCTTCTTCTGTTTTAATATTATCTAGGTCTTGTGTTCTATCTTTATCAACAACGCAACTAGTATCTTTTCCGTATGTTCCGTATGGTTTAGTAAATTGCTGTAGCTCTTTTCCTCTTTTTGTTTCATCAAAATCTCGAGGTTTTGCTTTAAAACAACAAGGATAACATAATTTTTGCGGATGACCCTTACCACTCATTAAACCAGGATATGCTTCAGTTCCTGTCCCTTTTAATAATTTAGGCCAATCTTTTTCTATTTTTTCATTCTCCCAATATGAATTTGTTTGCGAACTAGGTTTTCTTATAATAACATTATATTTACTATTCATTAATTGCTTACCCCTTCTCTCTGGATCTAACACCATTCCATTTGTATATGGACTTTTAAACTCATTCTTTATAAAATCATCTACATTAATAGGTTTAATAGCTTGATAATCCCATATTCTAGGACATATATAATAATTATTTCTATATTTCATATAACCAGAAATCGCCTTTGGATCAAAGGATTCTATATCTTCTTTATTAATAATATATGGTTGTCTCATTTGTTGATTAGGACATGATGTATTATAACTCCACTTTGTATTGCCTTTATTTTTCTTTATTTTATATAAAACAGGATCCGCATCCTCTCTCATATTTTTCATATAATTTGAATATTTGATATTTGAAATATTTGATTTACCAATAATTTTAATATCATAATCTATATCTTTCTTTTTTGTCTTTTTTTTCTGCTTATTGTTATTACTATTGTTATTACTATTGTTATTACTATTGTTATTACTATTGTTATTACTATTGTTATTACTATTGTTATTACTATTGTTATTACTATTGTTATTACTATTGTTGCTGTTGTAACTACTAGTTTCTAGTTCATCTTCTTCTGATATATCTGTAAATATATCAATATCACTAAAATCTACAGTAAAATCATCTATATCATCTAAATCGTCTATCTCGTCTAAATCTTTATAATATTGTTTTTTTATTGATTTTTTACTATTTTGCTTGGATTGTTTGGATTGCTTGGATTGCTTGGATTTTTTGGATTTTTTGGATTTTCTCGATTCATCTTCTAATTTGGATTTTTTTTTAGACTTGATTGATTTTACTAAATTACTATAATTATGTATAGTTTTAATTAATATATCATTTTTTATATTTTGACCATTTATATCATCTAAAAATATAATATAAAAAATGATATTTAAGTAGGTAATTACATATTTTAAATCATTAAAATTTTTTATTGATTCAAATTCACATTTTATTTCATCATATTTAAAATTTAATTTAATAATTATACTATCAATGTTGTATTCGTTGCTTTCTTTTTGGATTGATTTATATTTTAAGTAATAAGATATTAATGTAAATGCCTTATCTTTACTTATTAAAAAGTAATTCATAAGAGAATGTGCTAGTTTAATATTTTCATCTCTATTTAATATCATTCCATCTTTCATTTTTGTATTTATAAATTTAAAAATATTATGATTGCTAAAAAAATGATTAATAGACTTATAAATAAATACAATATTTGGTTTTACGGGCTTACTTATCAATGTAAAATATTTTGAAAACTTACTTAAATATTTCAACACTAAATCATATATTTGATTTTTATCATTAAATTTTGTAATTTTATCATCTAATTTATAATATATTAATTGCTTAGCATCAATTAAATATACATTGGGTATAATTATACTTTTTTCACCAAATAAATAATTTGTATCAATTAATTTTAATATTTTAATATTCATTAATTTATTTATATATTTTATCAAATTATTAATATTATTAATATATTTTTTAACAGTCGTAATATCAATATTATCACTTAAATTAATTGATACATGAAAATATCCATTGGAGAACAAATAACAATCTATAACATTATATATATTATCAATATAATACCTAAAATTTATAAATGTTAGTAGATTATTTTTTGTGTATTTAATATTTTTTTTATTTACAATACTTATAACAATATTCCTTCCCTGTTCTTCTAAAAATGGTTTATTAATTTTATATTTACTGCTGTTTCTATTATTATATGAAATATGTATTACTGGTAAATCATAAAAAGATTTAAACTTATTAAAACAAAATAACATCTCATTGTCAGTTAAATGTTCCATATATAAATCACTATTTAAATGAAATTCTATGTGTTTTAAATAACATTTTTCTGATTTAATATATTGTTTAATATTTTTATTTAAATTAAGAGACGTGTAATTAAGTCCGTATTTTTCTCTAATTATAAAGGAATTATTTACATAATCAATATTTTCTATTTCACTTATTTTATCAACATATTTTAATGGAAAATAATATTTTAAATATTTTGTGTCTAATGTATCTTTAAAATGTGTATGCGAAATCATATATATTTCATTATTTCCAATGATACCATTAAAATTAATCATTCTACTATTTTGAATACTAGTATCACTAATATAATTCATATTTAACTCGTATTTATTTTTTATAGCAAGTAAAGGATTTACATATTTTACAAATGATACTATATTATTTTCAAAAATAATATTGTTTTTATTTGATAATGATACATAAGAATTATTTAACAATATACGAAAATCTTCATTATTATAAACATATTCATAATTATAACTTTCTTCATTCAAAAATCCTATATTAGTATTATTTTTATATTTTTTAGGTTGTAATAACAATAATTCATCACCTATTTGTTTTTTATTTAGCATGAGTATATTTTCTATCTTTTCGAAAAATACCTTTGGTGATAATGAATGCGATTGCATAAATATTTGATTTATTATATTTATAAAATAATCTAAATTGATATTTTTTGCCTTATACCATAAATATTGCCTACTAGGTAATAAGTGTTCTTGCTCCTTATTAGTGACTATTTTATTTACTTCATTTATAAATACACAAAAATTCTCTTGTAAATGTTCTATATTTGTATTATCATCGATATAATGATATATGAAAAAAGTATGATGTTTAACGACTTCTCCTATTTTTTTTTCATAATAAGGTATTACTTGATTTAACCGCTTTTTATCAGAACTACCAATACTGCCTTCCTTTTCATATTTATTTAATATTTTTTTAATTGTTTCATTTTGAGGTCCAATAAATACATATTTATCAATATCATTGAGTTTTACCCCTTTATAATGAAGCAATTTATATATTTTTTGAGTATCATATGAATTACAAATATTATTCATTTTTTTAAATATTATATACTTATTATATATCTAGATATTTTTAGGAATTAAATGAAAAATAAAAAATGAAAAATGAAAAATGAAAAATTTAAAAATCCTATTTTTATTAAACTTTACATTTATCAGGACTATCTTGATGATAAGGTGTGCTAGTAACATCAATACCACAGTATTTTTTAGTATCTACACTATAATCTACGGAATCGTATAAACAATCGTCAATAGCAATTTTTAGTATAAATGAAAAATTATTCCAAAATTCAGGTTCGTGTCCTATACTTTTAGTCATAATATGTGTTATTTCATGTAATGATACAAATAATATAGTATTAAGAGGCACTAATGCATCCCCCTCTCGTTTTAATCTTAAACAAAATACTATTTCTTCACCTTTATTAACAGTATATGCAGTATATGTAGATGTGGGAACATTTTCACTAAATATACACGCCTTTGGATTATAATTTTTAATTAAGCGGTTAATACTATTTTCAAAATCTTCTTTATTTAATTTATCGTGCTCACTACTTGCTTTATTAGCATCTAAATAAATGGTATATAAGTCATCTATTGTTTTTCCCTTAATTATATTTACTACTCCACTAAGCGTGTTTTTAATATCTGATAACATATCTGCTGCTTGCTTTTTATCTGGCATTTTTCGCACTAGATATTTTTCGCCATCTTTAGCTTCTACTAATTCTACATCTCTTCTATAATTAACTATAAATGTAAAAAAAATAATAACTATTGTAATATAAAATAAGAACGACGCCATTTTATCAGGATTTTTGCCTATATTATTCATTTCACTTTTTTTTGTCATTTTATGAAATTAAATTAGAGTATCTTTTAAAGTTTGCTAAGTTTTTTTTTTAGTATATAACTTACTATGTATTTAGAGAATAATTTATCTAGATTATTATTTATTAATTATTTTATAAAGAATTACGTATTTCTTGTATAATAGTTTCTATCCCTTTTATAGCAGTATATAGTCTATTCACCTTTTTATCTATCAATATTAAATTAGAATTCATAATTTCCTGATTGTCTATTAATTGTTCGCCTATTGTTATGTTATCATCTAATAAGGGATTATCATAACATGATTGTTGTAAAAACGGATCACTATAACTCCCTCTACTTAATTCTTTATCTACTAATTCATTATCGATACTTGGTATGTCATAGTCATAACCATAATCCATCGTTGAATGTGCTCTTTTTATATAATGCTCTATTTACATTTATAAAATCAATTTTTTTTTGTTTTTTTTGTTTTTTTGTTTTTTTGTTTTTTTGTTTTTTTGTTTTTTTTGTTTTTTTGTTTTTTTGTTTTTATTTAATTAATTTTTGAGTCAATCTCATTATATAATGCTTCCATTTTTGATTTAACATTAGGGTGTGTTTCACACATCAATTGAATCAGTTTATTTGAATAATGTAACGGTTCGATATCTTTAATTTCATCTTCCATAATAAGTGAAAGCATTGTTGCAGCAATTTGATTCATAATTGCTTTGTTATGATAAATAATATCAACATGCATATATTTAGATTTATTTCTATGAAAGGTATAATGTTTATAAAATGATTCAACCAATAGATCTATAAATAAATGTGGAGCATACGGATCAAACATAATATTATGTTCTAAAAATTTATTAATATATGTAATTACTTTTCCATCAGGATGAATCAAAAACCACTGTAACTTAAATAAATGATTAAATATATCATTGTTACAAGGATGTCCAATATAACCAACGTTCATTTGGAACTTCATCTTAAGAATGGGATCATCTACAGATAGTTCTTTATAATGATTCGAAAAAGATACAGAACCATCTTTATTATATTTTAAAATATGTGCTAAATCAATAATCATATGAGGACTTGATTCAAATTGAGGTAAATCTGTATATTCAAGACCTTTTCCAGCATACATACTGGTTATTTTTATATCACCATTTGAATATTTAGATTCTTGTTCAGTTATACTAATTATTTGGCGAAGTTGTTCCATTTGTAATTCTTTATTATCACTAGGTATATCAATAAAGTGATCAAAATGAATAAAATCAATATTCTTAAAGTTATCAGGAATCGATGGTAATAATCTAGTTTGCACAAATTGTAACCATCCCTCATCAATTGGATGTAATCCTCCATCAAATCCCAAACCAGTTGTTGCTATAATAATCTGGTTTGATAACTCTTCAATGGGTTGTGCAACAGAACTCATAACTGTAGTTCGTGTCAGACTGTATTATTTATAATAAATACTTTTTAATTCAATTTTAATTCAATTTTTAGTATATATATTACAAAAAAATGACAAAAAAATGACAAAAAATCAAATCAAATCAAATCAAATCAATCAAACCTTTACAATAATAGGGAAATGGTCTGATTCATAAGTTTTAATCACTTCTGTTTTAAGTTCTTTATAAGAATTATGAGTTAGTTTAATCCCTACATAATCTAAATTACAAGGCCATATATGATGATATGATAAGTTAATAATATTTTCTTTTTCATCAGTCATATTCATAATGTTACAAAAAGCATTAAATTTAGTTCTAATTATATTAAAATCCCCACCAAAAACAAGTTGTTGAGAGGGTTGTAAATTTATATTATCCAAAGCCCTTTTTAACGTTTTAAATTCGGTATAATTATTCATATTACAACTAAAATGAATATTACAAACATAAGTATTTAAATATGGTATATAACAAATTAGAAATCCACTAAATACCCTACATATTTTACTTAAGAGATGTTTATTGAATTTTTGAATTTCGACAGGTTGTAGTTTATATTTCGAATATATAGATAATCCAGTATCTTTATCAATTATATAATTAGGAAATTTATGGATGATGTTTTTATTAAACAACCCATGATTTGAATAAAATTCCTGTAGTAATATAAAATCAATATCCTCTTTTTTATCATAGTCTAGTAGTTGTTTTGATATTTTATATATACTATATGTAATAGGATTATTTAAACCCATAAAATAAAATCTTATCCATTCATTTGTCAATCCTATATTCCACGAAATAAGATTCATTCTATATTTATAGTATAAATATATTTTAAAATATATTTTAAAATTAAAATTGATTTATAAATTTGTTTATAACTTTGTTTATAACTTTGTTTATAAATTTGTTTATAACTTTGTTTATAACTTTGTTTATAAATTTGTTTATAACTTTGTTTATAAATTTGTTTATAACTTTTAACGTTTAAATTAAGATGTCTAATATAATAAAACCAGAAGAATTTAATATTACTGAATATATAAAAACATTATCTATAAGTGATAAAACCGAATTCATGAAAGAACTTGGTTCGCAATTACATAAAGATGATATGGCAATTATAAAAGTAAATTATTCAAAAAAACTTAAAACGGAATTATTACTTAAATTTAGAAAAAGATGGATAACTTTAAGATTTCCTGATCCAGAGGACGATGGTTCTGAATGGGTATCCATATTTTGGAAAAATAATAAAATGATAGAAAAAAACGAAATTTATATTGTCTATGATGACATCATTCTTAATTATGAGAATGATTGTTGGTGTGCTATGACAGGCACTGAATGCGAATGGTTTGAAGAACAACATAGTCTACAAGCTATACTTGCTGAAATTAATGAACATAATTGTAATAATGCATCGACTGTTGGAAAAGGTCATAAATGTGTAGATAGAATATTTATTTATATGAAAGACTTAAAATATTTTGAAACTCTGGAAAATATTGAAATCTTACACAAAAGATATAAAACAGTTTATCTAATAGACAACAGTGTGTTTTTAAAGTAAGTAATTAGAGTTATTCATACTATTAAACTTATTAAACTTATTAAACTTATTAAACTTATTAAACTTATTAAACTTATTAAACTTATTAAATTTAAAAATATATAATTTTTTTTATGTAGTTTTTTTAAAATTGAATATTTTAAATTTATTAAAGAACCTTACAATATAGTATATATAGTAGAATATAGTTGAATATAATTAATGGATTGGTCTAGGAATAATAAAAATGTAAAATGGACATCTTCCCAACCATTAGAATTTCAATCAATCGATTGGATTGAATGTGATGAAACAGTCTATGAAAATAATTATGAATCTTATCAATCACAAATGGACAACGATGATGAAACACCCAAAAAACATAATAAATATTATACAATATTTGTATTTGGTGTTACTATAGAAGGTTATTCGGTATGTGCGAAAATTGTAAATTATAATCCTTATTTTTATATTAAAATACCTGAATTATTAAAAAATAATAGGAAATTAAAAAGACGATTTGAAAATGAATTTTTTAATAAAGAATCGCTTTCTTTCAGTAAAGTGAATTCATTTGAAAATATATATGATAAAGATACTGATAATGCTAAATACCTATTAAAAATGCGTGAAAAGTTAGAAACAACAGAACATAAATCGGCACTATTAGATTCTAAAATAACTGAAAAATCTGCTGAGATTTTCTGGTCTTTTACAAATAATACATTGTATGATTTTTGGAAACTGCCTTTTCAAAGCAAAGAAGGATTTCATCTATTTAGCAATCTGTTTAAACACAATAAACATTTTCCTAAAATGTTTGATAAAACTAAATCACCATTAGAACCTTATGAATTAGATTTTAAATTATTTGAATCGGAATTAGAACCACTATTACGATTTTTTCATGATATGAAAATTAAACCGTCTAATTGGATTAAATTTGAAAGCAATTCTTATAAAATGAAACCTAAAATTTCTACTTGTCAAATTAATGTGGAGATTGATTATACAAAAATTATACCTATTGATAAGCAAGAAACTGCACCACTTATTATAGCATCCTTTGATATAGAGGCTGATAGTAGTCATGGTGATTTTCCACTTGCTAAAAAAGATTATAAAAAATTAGCGAATCAACTCGTTGTTAGTTATTTAAATAATAAAACAAAATTATCTAAAATGAGTAAATCTAGTCAAGACTATACACTTCTTACTGCTGAATTAAAATCGCATAACTATTTTAAACTTAGAATCATTCAATCGTTTGATTTAGATAAAAAATATTATATAAAAGATGATGATAATAACTATGTTATGACCCCTTTAGTAATTGATAATGAAGTAAGTAAAGTATACTATAAACCTAGAAATATTAAATCATCAACTGACAATACTGTTATCATTGCTACATTTTTAAAATCAGAGAAAATGAATATGTTATGTAAAAATTTACTTTTTATATGCGATAGAGTCATTAAAAAAGTGATAGCAAATACAAAAATGAAAAACGTAATAACATCTATAAACTTTCAATATGAAAGAAAAGAAGAATATCGCATTAATAACTATAAAGATAAAGCAATACCATGTAATATCCATGATTTATTAGAAATAATTCAATTCAACGCTAAAAAATCTAAATTACCATTTGAAAGTTTAAAATGTAAAATATTAGGAAAAGATATGTTAGTTAAATATGTAAATCAAGAATTAAGAAGTTCATTTCCACAAGTAAAAGGAGATAGAGTTATTCAAATAGGGACAGTATTTTGGAAATATGGTGACGATAAACCTATTTATAATAATATAATAACCTTGAAACAATGTGATCCTTTAGAAGATATTGATGTCTTTTCATTTGAAAAAGAACGCGATGTTTTATTAGAATGGACGAAAATGATTAAAAATTACGACCCTGATATTATATTAGGTTATAATATTTTTGGTTTTGATGAAATATTTATGTTTGACAGAGCAAATGAATTAATCGCACGTGGAGATTCAAATGATAAAAAATATCAAAATTTCATCAATATAGGGCGTTTGACCAGCACTACATATAAAAACATTTGGAATTGTAGAGGTAAGTTGCTTAAAAAGAAATTAGCATCTAGTGCCTTGGGAGCAAATTATCTTGAATATTTTAATATGCCCGGACGTGTTCAGATAGACTTATTAAAAGTGGTTCAAGGTGGTCTTACTAAATTAGATTCGTATAAACTAGATAATGTTGCTGAATTTTATATTTGTGGTAATATAATTGAAATTGGGAGAACCGGTTATGATGATGACACTATAATAAATGAAAGCAATTGGTTAAAAGTGACTAATATTAAAGAATTAGAAGTTGGAAATTATATTATTATTTCTTTAAAAACAGGAGAAAAGGTGTTTAATGGAGAAAAACTTATAATAGAAGAATTAGACGTAGTAAACGATTATATAAAAATAATAAAAGGAGTTTCGAAATCAATACTTTCATATGCTCCTAAATGGGGTATATCAAAAGATGATGTTACTCCAAAACAGATTTTTGAATATCAAAAAGGAACAAACGCTCAAAGAGCCATTATTGCTAAATATTGTATTCAGGATTGTGCATTAGTTATTCGTTTATTAAAGAAATTAGATACTATTGTAAATAATTTTGGTATGTCTAATGTATGTATTGTTCCATTTAGTTATATATTTATGCGAGGGCAAGGTATTAAGATATTTAGTCTGGTGGTTAATGAATGTAGTGAAAATGGATTTATACTTCCTACACTTGAAAAAATACATTTTGACGACGATGATAAAATAATAGAAGTAAGTATGAATTCAAGCGATATTCATCAAAATAACGAATCAATATCTAGTATTGTATCTAGAGATGGCGATGATGACGATGACGATGATAATAGAGGAAATAATTCTCATAATTTTAATATTGGTGATGATTTTAATAAGATTATGATTAATGGAGATGGTTATGAAGGTGCTATTGTTCTTGATCCTAAACCAGGAATTTATATCGATGATCCAATCACAGTTCTTGATTTTGGCAGTTTATATCCTAGCGAAATGATAGCTAGTAATCTTAGTCACGATAGTCATTGCGAAGATTCATATTGGCTTGGGGATGAAGGTGCAGAACGTATTAAAGCATTAGGATATGATTACATAGATGTAGAATATGATGTATTTAGTTTAATTGATCCTAAAAATATTAATAAAGGTAAAAAGAAAACTGGTGTTAAAATCGAACGTTTCGTTCAGTATAATGATGGTAAAAAAGGTCTTATTCCTAATATTGAAAGGAAATTACTTGGTGCTAGAAAAGCCACAAAAAAGAAAATGAAAACCGAAACAGATCCTTTTAAACAAAGTATTCTTGATGGATTACAATTAGCATATAAAGTCACAGCGAATTCTCTTTATGGTCAGATGGGTGCTTCTACAAGTAAAATATACAAAAAAGCAATCGCCGCTAGCACAACCGCAGGAGGACGAAAATGTATATATAGAGCTAAAGATTACTGCCTTAAAAATAATCCTGGTTGTGATGTAGTATACGGAGATAGTATTCCATCGTGGGAGCAATTACATTTATTAATAAATAATAAAATTATAATTGATACAGTAGAAAATATTAAACATAAATATTTTATATGGAATAATAATTGTTCTAATAAACAATATTATATTCCTAATAATAAAACAACACTAAATGGTATTTATACTTTCACAGAAAAAGGGTGTACTCCTATTTTATCACTTATGGAACATAAAAGTAAAAATGATATAATTAAAATTATAACTACAAATGGAACTGTTCATGTAACTAGGGAACATTCTATTATTTTAAAAGATGGTTTAGTAATTACGCCAAATGAACTGAAAATAGGCGATGTTTTAATGAGTGTTGACAATGATATTTATGATTTATATAATGAAAATAGTAATGTTTTAGGAGACCCACTTGTTACTAAAATAATTAATATGGGTCCAATTGAAGGTTTTGTTTATGATTTAACAACAGAAAATCATCATTTTCAAGCGGGAACAGGTAACATTGTTGTTCATAATACGGATTCTGTATTTGTAAAGTTTAATTTAAAATATGAAGACGGGACATATCCAAAAACAGATACAGAAAAAGTCCAGCGTAGTATTGATATTGGGTTAGAATTACAACAAAAATTAAAAGACGATAAATATTTTACTCCTCCTCACGATTTAGAATATGAAAAGGTGTATTATCCTCTTATGTTAATTACTAAAAAACGGTATGCTGGAGAAAAATTCGAATTTAATGCAGAAAAATCTAGTTTTAGTAGTATGGGAATTGTTCTTAAAAGAAGGGATAATGCTCCTATTTTAAAACATACATATGGAGGTGTAATGAAAAAGATTATGAAAGAGAAGAACATTCAAAGCGCAATTGATTTTGTGCGTTTATGTTGTCAAGAAATTCTTGATGGAAAATATGAACTGAATATGTTTATTATTAGTAAAACTTTAAGAGATTATTATAAAGATCCTGAATCAATCGCACATAAAGTGCTTGCTAATAGAATGACCGAAAGAGACCCTGGAAATAAACCTGCTAGTAATGAAAGAATACCATATGCTTATATTAAGGTTAAGCAAAAGGACGGTATTACTTTATTACAAGGTGATAAAATAGAACATATTAATTATATTACTGAACATAAGCTTGAATTGGATTATTATATATATATTAAAAATCAATTATTAAAACCTATTTGTCAGATATTTGAATTAGTGGTTGAAAATATGGATGGGTTTCCATATCATAAAGGTCATTTCATTAATTTATGGAATGTATATCGTGATAAATATAAAGGTGATATAAAGAAAACAGATAAGAAAATTAGTGAATTGAAACAAAAAGTAGTTGCTAAATTAATATTTAATGAATATATGATTCAAGCACTAAATAAACAAAATAAAGTAAATACGTTATCAACGTGGATTCAAGTTGATGAACAGCAAATTGAAACTGATAAACATATTAAACAAGAAACTAAAGTGTGCGTATCCAATGAACCTACACAATCTGGAGAACAGAAAACAAAATATAAAAAACAAACCACGATTAGTGATTTCTTTTGAAATTTACTTTAATTTAATTTAATTTAATTTAATTTAATTTCTAAATTAAACTTATAAAGTTTATAATATTTTTTTTATATTTTTTTAATATGAAGTGTAGTCCTCAAGTAATAGTAAAATTATCATTAGCACTTATATTATTTGGTGTTTCTACAATAATTATTATTTCAGACAATATACCAAAAGACCCCACAGAAGGAAAATATCTACAACCCTACCTAATTAAAGGATTTATTGGATGGTGTATTCTATGTTTAATTTCTATTATAAGTATTATTTATTTATATATGAATATGATAAAAACAAACTGTTTTTCAATAATTATAATTATATTGACAATTATAATGCCGACATTTACTTATTTATTAAGTGGATTAATAAGCCCATTACAGTCAAGGGATCAACATAGTAGAGGATATATTCCTGGTAGTGGATATATTGTTGGCAATATTGTTTGTTTATTTATTATTATTACCTGTTATGTGTTCTTATTTAAAAAAAATAAAAAAAATTAACAAATTTATTATTTTCTTAGTTAAATAATAATACAATATATAGAAGTGAATATATAAAAAGTAAAAAGTAAAAATTAATATATAAAATGGATAATAGTAATAGTAATAGTATTATGAATCATATACATAAAATAAAAGATATGTATATAAAATTTGCTATATATAACGCCAAAGACTTTATTATAACCAAGATACAAAATAAAAACACAAATATGACACATCAGGAACGAATTGAAAATGAATCAATAACTATATCAGATGAAGAAATAATTGAAAATGAAAATAATTTGGAAGCTTTAGAAGACTATGTAATTCCTATAACACCATCCATGATATTAACTGTTGCGAATTTATTAACAGATCATATTGAATTATTAAAAGAGGAATCAACTAATAAAATGCTTGATACAAAAATTATAAACGAATTGGAAAGACTAACTAATCAAATAAATGATAGTTATGGTGGTCGTAATATTATAAAACCAAAACAGTCATTATCTGTTAGTTCTAGTAAACCACCAAACAAACCTAAAAATGGTAAACTTATAGGAATAATAATTGGTAGTTTAGTTGGAGTAAGTCTTTTGATTTTTATAATTTATAAAATCAAATCAAAAAAAATATATAAATTTTATCCTAGCAATCTTAATAAAAATAAAATAATAAACTACAAAAAACAACAACAAACAAAAAGTTAATTAATTAATTAATTAATTAATTAATTAATTAATTAATTTCAAAAAAAAAATATTTTATAATTATATACACATTTTATATTATTTAATTTTTAATTTTAATAATGCCTATTAATAATGAGTTAAAAACAAAGTTGGATGGTATAAATATATTATTAGCTCCGTTAGTAAATATTCTAGAACCAGAATTTCCAGAAATAATAACCAATATTAAATTATTAGCTGATGATCCTGATTTATTAGACGAAACAATTACTAACATTCAAAAGGTGCCTTCTTCAAGTGACGGTTTTAAAAAACACGCATTTACTACTATATTAACTGCTGTAAAAATAAAGTTAGATGATATTGATCCTCAATTATATAATTTAATAAATAATATGAAAGAGGACTTTCCAACAATACTAACGGATATGGTAACTTTATTTGAGAAGGACCCAGTTGTTATACCGGCATTAACTGGCATATTCGCGTTGATATATAAACTTAAAGGAGATGATGATACAACATTAAGAGCAAGTGTACAACAAATAATGAAACTAATTCATAGCGATCCTAGTTTAATACCTTCTCTACTTATTGATATTAAAAATTTAACATATTCAAATAATGCTGACTTTCAAAAAAAAGCAAATGATGTCATTGTAGATGCTGTAAGAACATCTCAATCTAGAGGTGGTAATGGTAATGGTAATGGTAATGGTAATGGTAATGGTAATGGTAATGGTAATGGTAATGGTAATGGTAATGGTAATGGTAATGGTAATGGTAATG
>Ga0209632_10000507_pt1 | contig 40658 bp, 41 predicted proteins | sample COG_10_FD_184754 | JGI IMG/M metagenome (GOLD analysis project Ga0209632, IMG submission 184754) | Pelagic Microbial community sample from North Sea - COGITO 998_met_10 (SPAdes) (version 2) | ecosystem: Environmental > Aquatic > Marine > Neritic zone/Coastal water | place: Helgoland, sampling... | reverse complement strand
TCTATTTTGGATGATAATTGGGTCTGTAATTGTTGGATTGAATCACGATATGCAATGATTTTTTCATTTGATCTTTCGTTTAAACTATGTTTCTCATTATGCAATTGCTGCAATTCCATCCTTAATGTAGATATTTCTTTGACATATAAATACATTTTATTTTTAAGAATTTCGTTCTCGCACGCAATTACTTTACTATGTTTAGACATACATATACCCATTTAACTATATACTATAGTTAATGATTTTTTTTTTAAATGTTAAAACCAAATTAGAATGTATGTTATCAGAAAATAAAGAGTGCATACTTTTTTATGTTGATACGAGTTTATCTCATTTAACAGATATTAAACAATATATTGATGAATTAGACGCGTCTGTAATTTTAGCATTAGTATATTCATATGAAAACACAAAGGTGTTAACAAATGAATTAATAATTCAGATTAAAAAAGAGGTTGAGTTCTTTGAACATAAATCTCCTCATATTCATTGTATATGTCATATAAATAATAAATATAATGTATTTGTTATGAGGGATCATATTATTAACGATATCCATAAATATAATCCGAAATATATGTATATTCATTCCGAAAACAACACTTTCCTGAGCAAATATTTAGACACTGCTAATATTACAACTGATACATCATATTTGACGAATATCAAATATTAAATTTAAAATATTTATAATCTTCATTTAATATACATGGGAAATTTTATGAGCGGATATATTAACGGTAATGAAGATGTACCAAATGTACCAACTGTAGTAGCAGCGAATGTATCTTCAAGTAATAATGAAGAGTTACTTCATAGAGAATATGAAGATGCTGGTCTAACGTTTGGGGGTAAATCAACAAAAGGTAAATCAAACAAAAATAAATCAAAAAAAGGTAAATCAACAAAGAGTAAATCAACCAAGAGTAAATCAAAAAAGAGTAAATCAAAAAAGAGCGCATAATTACAAATATACCGGTGATATTAATCATAAAAATTGATTAATATCTTCGCATAGGAGGTGAAACATAATAATAATAATAACCTTACCATGCCAAAAGAAATATATTTTAATAATTGTAAGTACATTGTCGGTAAAAATGCTAATGAAAATTGGAATATTTTAGGTGATGCTGAATATGGTGATATTTGGATTCATTTACATAATAAACCGTCGTGTTACGTAATATTACAAAGTAAATATGTAATAAGTGAAGAGCATATTACATATGGATGTTTATTATGTAAACAGAATTCAAAATATAAAACTGACAAACATCTAGTATCAGTAATTGATGTTGAGTATGTAAAGAAGGGTAAATGTGTTGGCGAGGCAATATTATTACAATATCCTAGGACGATATTAATTTAATATACACCAATGAAGATTTATCATGGAACTCATTTGGAGTCTTCACAGGTATTTTTTACCGACATTATCCCATTTTTAATAAATCCCAAATAAAATTCGGTTTCTGCAGGATTATCGCTATTTTTAATTAATTCCAAATAAAATTTGGTTTCGGCTGGATTATCACTGTTATCTATATCCTCCTGACTAATGTTATTTATTTCTTCTAAATAAATATCCATATTAGATCTATCAGTAGCATTCTTATTACATAGACTTTGATAATATTCTAAATCTTCTTTAGAAAATTCAACTTCAATATCGTCGCATAAACGACTTTCATTCACAGGATTACTCATGATATACTTAATACTACCATAATATTCTTTATGTAAAAACATAGCAATTTTATATTCAATTATGAAAAGGTTATACTATCGTATATTTTTTATATATATATATATAAAAAATATATAATAAAATTTTTATATATATATTTTTTATGTGTGGTATATTAGGAATCATCAATGCTAGGGCTCCATATATTTATGATGAAAATTTCTGTAATGGTACGTCGCGCGGTCCAGAATATTCTTCACTGAGATGTTTTCGTGGAAATATAGTTTTAGGATTTCATCGTTTGTCAATTAACGGATTAGATTCTGATTCCGATCAACCATTAGAGATTGATAATATAGTACTTGTATGTAATGGAGAAATATATAATTATAAAGAACTATACCAACTTATAGATGAAGAAGCCTGTCGCGAAACTGATTCTGACTGTGAAATAATCATTCATTTATATAAAAAGTATGGAATCGAACAAACATTACAAATGTTAGATGGAGAATTTTCATTCATTTTAATTGATATAAATTTAGAACAAGGTTTCGTGGCACGAGACCCTTATGGAGTAAGGCCACTATATCATTATAAAAAAGATACCATTCTCATGTACACTTCAGAACTAAAAATGATTAATTCTCATATTAGTCAGGATAATCAGGTACATCAATTCGAACCAGGTACATTTATGAAGCTTAATTTGAAAAAATGGTTAGTTACAATTGAATATAAAAAAAAGTTTTCTAATTTTCCTTTTTCATATTCATCATTAAATTCTGTAGATGAAGATATCATAGGCATTATGAAACAAATTAATTATAACTTAAGAGAAGCAGTTAGAAAACGAATTACAAATACCGATAGAGAGGTTTGTTGCCTACTCTCTGGTGGATTAGATAGCTCACTAGTATGTTCAATTGCTCAGGAATTCTCTCAAACCCCCATAAAAACATTCAGCATTGGATTAAAAGATTCCATAGACTTGATCAATGCTAAAAAGGTTGCCGAATATATAAAAAGCGAGCATCATGAAGTCATTGTTTCAGACGACGAATTTTTCAACGCAATACCTGAAGTCATTCACGCAATTGAGAGCTACGATACAACAACCGTTCGTGCGAGCGTTGGAAACTACCTCATATCTAAATATATTAGAGATAATACCAATTGTAAAGTTGTTTTGAACGGTGATGGGGCAGATGAGCTTTCTGGAGGATATCTTTATTTTTCAAACTGTATAGATCCTATTGAATTTGATAAAGAATGTAAACGATTATTGAATGATATTTGCTATTTTGATGTATTGAGATCAGATAGGTCTATTTCATGCAATGGTATAGAGGCAAGAATACCCTTTCTAGATATAACTTTTGTACAACATTATTTATCTATTTCAACGCATTTAAGATGCGATTCCACAAATGAACGCATGGAAAAATTTCTCATACGAATGGCATTTAACTACGATAATTTACTACCTGATGAAATATTATGGAGAAGAAAAGAAGCTTTCAGTGATGGAGTTAGTGGAGCTAATAAATCATGGAGTGAAATTATAAAAGAGAAAATTAATCAATTACCGGATGAAATGTTATCAAATATAAATAAGGAGTATGATCATAATAATCCTACAACAACAGAACAACAGTATTACCGATATTTATTTGAACAACATTACAGATATTGTGAAAAAACAATACCATACTTATGGATGCCAAAATATGTAAATGCTGACGATTCTAGCGCTAGAACGCTTAGTATATATAAACCTTCCGTATAAACCTTTCAGTATAGACATACCCATAAATATGGGATTAAGTATTTTCAGTATTTACCGCAATTATTTACAACAATTATTTACCACAATAAACAACACCTAAAACGTCCAGTAATTCTGAATCTTTTTCTTCCGTTTGAATCTATTTGAATAATGACTGATTTTCCTTTCCTGATAGAATTACTATACGCCTGTAAAATGTCCCCAATTTGTTCATTATTTAAACAAATAATACACAAAGTATCTTCTTCTACACAATTGATACATGTTAGACGATTACATAAATTACATACAACAAATGATCTTTCCTGATTGCAACACTGACATATTAGCGAACCTATGTCCATAACTGTTCCTTTTCTGTGATTGAGGATTAAATTACTCATAATTCGTATAGTTTAATAATATGAATTATGAACACTAGCTCATATTTTTTTGATATATACCTACGTATATATATCCTTCAATTTTACAAATCGTATAAAGAATATAAAGAAATTGTAGAAATATATTATATTAAAAAATGAATGACAAACAATCTATTATTAAAAATCATGATATACTTATTCCATACAGTTCACCTGACGTTCGATCTGAAAGTTATGAAAGTTATGAAAGTGTAAATGAATTATCATCTATCATGAATAGAAAAGTATCGCATACTAATATATCTCCTAAAAGCATGAGAAAACGAGAAGATAGACTGGATATAAGTAAGTCACCACAAATAAGCGATATAATGAAAATTATATCTCTATCCGACGAAGAATATAATAAATTTCCCAGTATTCAAAAAAAAAAATAATATTTTTCATAATATTTTTCATAATATTAATAATGTATGAAAAATAATGATTGTAGTATTTATACAAATACAGTATTTAGCTGCTGTGTGGTTTTAACAAATGTTGTACATTTTGCCATATTTTTAATATTATGAGCATTAATATAGGTACATGTACTACGTAGTCCACCTAAATAATCGTGTACCGTATCATTTAAATCGCCTTTATAAGGTATTGTTACTACTCTTCCTTCAGATGATCGGTAATTTGCCATTTTTCCATAATGAGTTTCCTGTGCCTTTTCAGAACTCATGCCATAAAATAATTTGTATTTTTTACCATCACGATATATGAGATCACCAGGATTTTGATCATGTCCGGCAAATTGTCCTCCCATCATAACAAAATCTGCGCCTCCACCAAATGCTTTTGCCATATCACCAGGGCATGTTATTCCTCCGTCAGCTATTATGTGCCCTCCTACACCATGTGCCGCATCACAACATTCTAAAATTGCTGATAATTGAGGCATACCTACACCTGTTTTTAATCTAGTAGTGCAAGCACTTCCAGGACCAATTCCAACTTTAACTACATCTACCTTTCCATTTAGTATCAGATCTTCAACTATTTCCCTAGTGACAACATTACCTGCTACGATAATTTTATCAGGAAATTCATGGCGTACTTTTTGACAAAATGATGATAACTTATCAATATATCCATTGGCTATATCAATACATATCCAGTTGCTGTGAATAACTTTGAATATGTTTTTTAAATTTTCAAAATCATTATCTGATATTCCTGTTGAAATCATAAATAAGTCCGGATTTACATCCATATCCTTTTGAAATTTAATATAGTCGTCTGGCTTATAAAATTTATGTAATGCTGTAACCATTCCATGTTTACTTAAACATTCATATACTTCAAAAGTGCCAGTGGTATCCATATTTGCCGCAATTATTGGTATATGTTCCCATGAGTTTTTCGCATATTTAAATGTCATCTTTCTCGTTAAATTTACGTTTGATCTGGATGAAATGGTTGATCTTTTCGGTCTAATCAAAACATTATTAAAATCAAGTTTTTCATCGTATTCGATTTTATTCATATAATACATATAAAATCAAATGTTTATATACTTTTTAATCCTCAATGTTTGGCATTTCGTCGTTTAATCTCATAATTGAAATCTTTCTCTGTTAATTTGTATCCCCAATGTTGTAATACCTGTCTTATTTTAGGACTTACTGATATATCGTCCCATTTTGCTTTTTTTTTTATAATTTGAGTTACTAAAAATCTCATAAATCGTCCCTTACATCCAGCAAGAGCTTTCCATCGTCTAATTTGTCGCTCATCATCTATTGATCTTTTCCCCATATGGAAGTCACAATACCAGTGTACCCAACCATACGGATGAAGCTCCTTTATCCATCCTTTACTTTCCCAAAATTCTAATGAAGTTCCAACACGAACCTTATATTTATTTTTACTGACGTCATAATCACACGATGATAATGTAGTCTCATCTATACCCTTCCACCATGTACGTGGATATACATGATGTATATTTTTATAGTTTTTTTTATTTACACCTGAAAAAATGGGTCTCCAATATGTTCCTCCAAATGAACCTAATTGAAAAATTTCACGAGGTGATAAATTAGGCGTAAAATCAATAAAATCTTTATACTTAATTCGTGGAGATCGTTTTCGTGTTTTTCTACCACTCATATATATATATATATATATATATCTTATATTTTTAAAACTGTGGTCTCTTATATATAATTTGTATTGCTGTGCACAATATTTTCACCATTATTTTCACCCGTTAATGTTGCTTCAAAATCTTTCTTGATTTTTTCTCTTTTGGCATCATTTACTTGTCTCGTATGATGTGAAAGAATTTCTTGAAATATATCGAGACCTTTTAAAAAATCCTCTTCGCATGTAACATATAAGGATGTAATTAACTCCTGAGTCCTAGACACTATTTCATCAAGGTTTTTATATACTAATTTGGGATTAATAATGACTTTTTCTCCTTTTTCAGTATTTACTATCGAAAATATCTCCCTTAAGATATTAACTATCGTATCTTGTTGTTTATTTACCTTTATATACATCTCGCGTAAATGTTTTGCGTATTTTCCAAACAGTTCCTCACTCAATGATCCTTTTATCTGTTTTTTAAAAGATCCATTGGTTGTACAGTCCACCTTACTGAATTGTCTGAGTTTTATGTCAGAAAACTTTTTAATATTTTCAGGAAGACTACCGGTAGTACCTGTATATGCGTTATAGAATTTAGATAATGCTTTATTATACCTATCTTTCATGTTATCACTCATCTTATCAAATTTTCCAATATCAAAATTGTATTCATCATTGAAAAGTGAAGAAAATTCAACCATACCCTCCTCGTTGGATAAATTCATGGTATTTCCATGTTTATCAATATTCATACTACATATATCAGGATGTACCAATATATCTTTATTTTTTTCAACGTCATAATCCTGCCCATTTAACAATGCATTTAATCGTCTATTACATAAATTAATTTGCGTGAAAGTGTAACTTAAATTTTTAGGTATTGTATTTTTCTGACTTTCAGGGACTTCATGAGTGATTCCAAATTCATCCTTATATGTGTACATAGGATTAACTGTCTTTAATATAGCAGCATACACCTGAGCTATCTTTATATAAAATTTTGATATTCCGTTACATATTCTTCTTTTATCTGTCTTATTTTTGACATCTAAATTATTAATTTGATCTTTTTTGAAATATATAATTTTATCTGTAGTCATATCGTCTATAACTACCCCTTTTTCTGTTCTCTGTTTTAAATGTTCAAGATCCATAGCAGTTAACTTATTTTCCAGTATATCAGATGTCATAATTACTAAATCATCGCAGAAGTATAGATCGCTTATTTTTTTGCTACCTGATATGTTTGAACTAGTAACAAATTTTGCCGCCAGACTGTCTATTTTTAATAAAAAATCAGTCACATCTGATGTATTTTCCTTTACATTTGATACCGAATTACCCATTAATATATATATAGTATATTTTATAATAGAATATTATAAATAAAATTGATTTAAAATAATCAACAATAGATATTACTATATATATGGAAACTATATCGAAAACAAAAAAGAAAAAATATAATAATATAAACAAAAAAGAAATCTGGGACAGCTTCGCTGACGACATCAAAGAGTTGAATAATATCGAGTGTATTTTTACACGAGATTATAATTCATGTGAGGTATGTGACTCACATCTTGCTTTAACCGAGGAGGGATATATGTCGTGTAGTAATTCAGTATGTTCTATTATTTACAAAGATATAATCGAAACAACCGCCGAATGGAAATATAACAATAATGATAATACACCAGACCAAACGCGTTGTGGAATGCCTATTAATCCATTATTAGAAGAATCTTCGTACGGTTGTAAAATAGCATGTAGCGGTAAAAGTTCGTATGAAATGAGAAAAATTAAAAGATATTCTGAATGGCAATCAATGCCATATAAAGAAAAATCACAGTATGATGAGTTTCAAAGAATTATTAATATGGCTCAAAATGGTCACATATCTAAGATTATAATTGATGATGCTATTCGCTATCATAAAACAATATCGGATAATACAACGTTTAGAGGATTGAATCGCGATGGAATAATTGCGGCATCCATTTATATATCGTGTAGAATAAATAAAACACCTAGAAGCGCTAAAGAAATAGCAAAAATATTTCATTTAGATAACACCAGTGCTACTAAAGGATGCAAAAATGCGATAACTATAATAAACACAATAGAGAAGAATTTATCCCAAAGTGAAAAAAGTGATTTTGGATCAACCAATTCTGAATCATTTATTGAGAGGTACTGTAGTAAAGTAAATATACCAGCAGATTTAATAAAATTAGCGCTATTTATTTCAAAGGTAATTAATTCGGGTAATATGATTCCAGAGAATACTCCTCCTGCAATAGCAGCAGGAATCATATATTTCATAGCGGTTGAATGTAATTTGAGTGTTACAAAAACCATTATACATCAGGTAAGCGAAATTAGTGAAGTCACTATAAATAAATGTTATAAAAAAATGATCCATATGAAGGACAAGTTAATGCCAAAAATGTTTATAGAAAAATATAAACGATAAGTATATAATGCGTAAAATTATTATCTCATCTATGTTTTGTGTCATAATAATTTGGATTACATATCCAATATATGAAGATTTTGTTAACCATAAAACTTTTTCTAATACTGATGTCTGGGGAATACGCGAATTATCATTCACAAAACACATAACAGTATTGACAAAAGAAATATTGGGAACTATTCCAAAAATACCATACATAGACAGTAATAAAGATAAAGAAGAAGACAAAATACGGAAAGAGTTAGATGAAATCAAATACGAAATAAGTACATGTTCTAATTATACTTTAAATAGGATTAAAGAGGAAATCAGTTTAGATGGTATATTGAATCGTTTTTTATATACATCGTTAGATAAAGAAATAATTAATAATGTAATAAACATACATGTCAATCCGTTAATAATGACGATTAAAAAAACATTTAATCGTGTAAGACCATATAAATTAGATGAAACTATTATTCCACTTATTGATAAACAACCAAGTCCATCATATCCGTCTGGTCATGCGATTCAAAGCTATTTCATTGCTTTCCTATTGGGAGAAAAAGAACCATTAAACAAAACTCATTATATAGATAGTGCTCATGATATATCAATAAATAGAATGATATCTGGTGTCAACTATAGAAGTGATATAGAATATGGTAAAATGATTGCTAATAAAATATATGCCTTTTTTTCTGAATCAAATAATCCATTATTATAACTATTGAATAGAATTTACGTATATATAATATAATCATATTAATACAATGATTTTATATACAGGAATAGTGACACTCGTATTCTTAATTATGTGGATAGAAACACAACATTTCATTATAAAAATGAAACGATATACTAATATGTTAGTTATACTTGTAACACGATTTATAGATTTTAATGAGAGTACACGGGCATGTTCTACACAACTTAATACACAACCTAATACGCAACCTAATACGCAACCTAATACGCAACCTAATACACAACCTAATACGCAACCTAATACACAACCTAATACGCAACTTAATACACCATCTAGTACCACCATTATTCCAGCATCCAATTCGATTAAGAGAGATGAAAATTCAGTGGTGCATCATACTGTTACTAAATTTGTGTCTTCTAGGTGGGATAATTATGAAATTAATGTATATAAAAATGAAAAAAAATGGCTACAGCTACTTAGTGGATCGAAATACTTTCCAAAGCCAATATTATTCGACGATGTAGCACGAATAATTACAACCCAGTATTGTGGTACTCAATTAACTATTGAAAATATACCAACTAATTTTATGTCTCAGGTAGAAGAACTGTTAAACGAGTTGGATAAATATAACTGTAGACATAATGATATTAAACCGTCAGAAATACTTGTTCATAATAATCAGCTTTATTTAGTTGACTTCGGATGGGCGCATATAACGAGTGAAGAAAATCCTATTTCGTGGCCGAAAGCACTTGGTGGTAAATTTAAATGTAATCCATTAAATGACAGAGGAAGCATGTATAATTCTATTGTTTATATTCTGTGTAAAATAATCAATGATAAGATACAACGAAATAAGGTTTGTATTGCTAACATTAATAAACAATTAAGCGTTGTAAACCCTGTAAGAAGATTTCAGCTTCCTGATAATATAAAATTAGAAGATGAAGTTGAGTGGTGGAATACTATAATTAATTCATTGTTGTAAAAAATTGAATATATTTAACATAGTATATCTAGGTATATAAAAAAGTAATATGGAGCTTAAAGTTGAAATTGATTTCGATGAATCTTCAAAGGAATGGCGTCGTAATAAAAATCAGCTGGGAAATTGTATGTATTCATACAAAAAAACGAAAAAAAATTGTCAGCATATTAATGATAATGGAAAACGTTGTAGAAAGAAGTGTGTGGTAAATGATAGTTTCTGCGAGATGCATTTTTAAACATGATTTTAATAAATAATATTTAACATATACGTAAAATATTATTATTATTATTGTATTTCAATACTGCTGTGCATTTAACATTTCAATCATCAAATATATCATCATTTATTTTTTATGTTTTAAAATAAATTTTTGTTTATTTTTCCGGGTAAACCATGTCCGAACATTATCATATATATTAATAGAAATGCCGATATAAGTATACTTCTATTTTCAGTTACCATTTGTTTTTGCCCTAATATATATATCATAAAGATATACAGAACGAATCCAATAATAATTGAGTGAAATAACATAGTTAGTCCTCTTTCCATTTATATATAATACAAATATAAAAATGAAAATACAAAATACAAAATAATAATTAATATGACTTTTGAAATGTTAAAATACGTAAAAGCCTCCACGGAGACTTGAACTCCGGACCTTTTGCTTACAAGGCAAACGCTCTACCACTGAGCTATAGAGGCACTCTTTATTTTTTAATTAATATTATAATATACACTTTAGTCACTCATATTATGTAACACCTTTGATAAAGTGTAATATACCAAAGCATACAAAACACTTTTTAAAACTATACCAGAGAGATTTATTCCTCCATCTAAATCAAACGTAAAACTCAAATATTTGGAAATAGTGTGATTAAAAACTGGTAACTGAAACAAAAAATATATGACACCCAATAAAATAGGTATTTGTAATTCTTCATAAAAAACTTCAATAGATGCCTTTTTATTATCAGATTTTCTCTTTGATTCAACAATTGATGCCTTATTTTCAATCTCCGCATCATTTATGTAATACTCATGTTCTGGAATGTAGTCAGGAATACTTTTTCTATCAATGGCTACACTATTAGTATTGATTGGTATATCGCGACTAGGAATATTTCCACTTTCACCTGTCTCTTGTATTTCTTTAAATATATCATTCATGCTTACTGAACTAGTATCTTTGCTTTCAATTGAAATTTTTACATTTTCGTTTGATGGCAAATCATTTATATTTGTTACTCCTGTATCACTCATTATTATAAGAATATAATGTGTATTTATATAATTTACGCAAAATCAATAATTTTTTTTCCTTTATTACACGATACAGATGAAATTGTATATTTATAACATTTATCATCATGTTTGAAAGAATTATCCTCTATTTCATCATACAATGTACCTCTATATACAAGACAATTATTGTCATCACATGCTTTCCTAAATAATGAAGCAAGACCTAATCCAAGGATTATTGATATAACATACTTTCCATTTTTGCTTTTTAATAGATTCGTGAATTTATCAATAAGCATTTATAATATATATATATATGAATAAATTAGTTTTGTATAGAAAAAAAACTATTATCTGATCCACATGGCACTTCTTCCGATTCATATTTAAAACAATTATTTGCTTTATCTTTGTATATATTGTCATTGATGTTTTCCGGATTTGGCGATACCTTTATTATTTTAAGTTCTGGCTTCGATAAGTACATATACAATACTCCAACCAAAAAACTAATAATGAATACAGATAAAGAAATATACTTCATAATATATTTTGTATGTATATTATAAATTTTACTAATTTTTACTAATTTTTACTAAATATCAAATCTGATAATATCATCATCGTCCACATCAAATAATATTTCCATATCCTTAATATTATGCTTATGTGATTTCAAAACATTTTCACTATTATTGTGTACAATTTCTCTATGATTAAATCTAAATGAATTTATTCTATCCTCTAATGGTTTTATAAAGTCTGAATATATATTATTAGATTCTTCCAATAATTTGGTATCTTTCGTTTCTTTATAATCTTTAATAATTGATTTAATGTTTATAATATATCCCTCCAATTCAGTTTTCAGTACATCCATCTCTTCCGCGTCCTTTGTTTCTTCTAATGACGCCTTTTTACTTTGAAGCCTCATGTAAATTTCGTTGGTATCCTCGTATATATTCATATATTCATCGAATGTGGCAAGTATATTTTCCGTGTCATCCATATCCAAAAGTAACTTTGTTTTATTATTTATAATTTCTTCAGTATATTCAGCCATATCTTCTTCGTATATTGGGAGTATTTTGTTTAATTGAATACGTTTCACCAAACGTATTTCAATTTTTTTATTACATGGTTCATTAGTGTCTCCGCATGTTGCAAACAGGATATTATTATCTTTTCCAAATATGGTTCCTACCTTTTTTTTCCCACAAAAAATACAAGACTGTTTTATATTTTTAATTTTTATACGTTTTTCTGGTGTTGATAAATTGGAATTGTCAACAATGTTTTTTTTTAAATTTTCTCTCTGTTTGTTATACTGTCTCTTTAATGAATAATATTTATTGATTGATTGATTGATTTTTGATTCCATTATATACTTTAATATTATTTTTTTTAATGAATTATATCCCTTTCATGTGTGTATTCGGGAAGACCGGTAATATTTCCTGCCTTTTTAGAAGAATGATTATTTCGTATCATAGACATGATATATTGTTGTTTTTTTATTTCTTTTTTTTGTATTTCTTTTGGGCTCAATTTACCCTTATATCTATAGTACAAAGTTATTCCTAAAATCACAATAAAAGAACAAATAAGTATTAAATTGAAAAATATATTATAGTAACGTTCTTTAATAGAATAACAATTCTTTAATGTTTCCCTCATAAAATATTTTACACCCGGTTCAATTAATGTTGGATTATCATACATAATATAATAATACAAATTAAATTATTGATCTTTCCATGACTAATACTAAAATGATACTTTTACAACTGAAAAATAAAATATGAAAAGATATGAAAGTACAGCAATACCAATAGCCATTAACCAAAATGGTATTATCGTTTTATTTTTATATCCAAGACCAAATTGTTTAATAGAACCGTCTGTATTATATAGAAATGATGGTTTAATCACAAAGGATATCATGTAAAATATTATCAAAAAAAATAATATTGAAAATGATAAGACATTTTCTTTTGATACTAACTGCATATTTATAATATATTAATATAATTATTTAATATTTTATTTGCTAAATCATAGAGAATCAATTGTCTTCACTAAATGTTATATCTGAAAACTCATTGTCCATGTCTCCGTGAGTGTAATGCTCGTCACCTTCTGGACGGTTCACGTCGCGGAAGTTTTTGTCATATATTCTTAGACCCTTCTGCTCACCAATATTCCAATCTCCTAGTTTATTTTTTTTCAAAATATTAGAAACTTCTCTTGCTTGGTCTGATTTTTTCTTTAACTTTTTAGTAATTCTGTCCTTTTCGCGCTCTTTTGATTTTAGAACACGTTTTTGTAGTACGTTATTATCGAAATTATACTTTTTTAAATACAATTTAAAATCTAATTTATATGCCTTCATTATATCAATACATCCACTTCGCTCTTGAATCGTAGAAATATGTGCGATCATATAATTCATAATTTTCATAAATATGATGTGTAATATTTTGATTACCATTTCTGTATCAATAATATACTCATCTTCATTGAGTGATATAGTGTTAATGTTATCTATTAAGTATTCATATTGTTTGAATTTTAGTACGCAAAATGTAAGGATTCTTTTAATATCATCGTTGTTTTTAAACTTTTCTATGAAAGATTGATTTTCAATCAATGCGTTATTAATGGTTTTGTAATGATCCTGCGACAAATTCCAATGTTTTGGTAAAGTTCCAATATGATTCATATTATTCATTATAATATAAGGTATACTCTGGCAGTATTTTTTAATGTTATTCTTAATGCTTTGGACTGTATTTGTGGATGTTATTTGTGTAAATAACGATACCAAGGAATCCTTTTTCTCATTAGTAAATAATACATATTCATTTTGTAATTGCGTTATTTGGTTGTTTAATGATTGTACCATCTCTACGCGATTGATAATAATATCCTTCAAAATATGTTTATCAGAAGTATTATCAATATATTCTATTAAGTTTAGATTCATATCATCCGGCTCAATTGAATTCGTTTTTGTAAGCACACTCTTGATGTGATCTGAAAAGGAAATAGATTTATCATTTGAAATGATATCTTTATTGTGATTGCGGTAAATACTGTTTAATTGAAGTAACATATTAGATTGGGTTTGTTCTTTATATTCTTCATCAACATCAATATTATCATAAACCAAATTCATTGTTTCGGCAGTATAACCGGTACTTGTAGACGAATAAGGTAATTTAAAAACTTCTTTACTTACATAGTTGACAGGTACATTTGAAATACCATCAACAAATTTTTCATTTTCATCCACTATATTGATGTATTTTTGAATGTCATTATCACCGTCCTTCAAATAATCAATAATATTTGTTATGTTGTTTGTTGAACAACATGAGTTCTCAAGATAATATTCATCAGTTGAATGATTTTGTAGATGTAATTCAACATCTTTAATATTATTGTTTAACGATTCAATAATACCGTACGAAAATACAATATTTTTTGATTGAACTACGTGTATACTATCCAATATATCCTTTCCTTTTCCCATAGTCGTTTTAATAGAAGATAAATGATTCTGAAACAGTGATTTATCCATCTTAAAAGTCTTCAATGGTGGTAAAAAGGTCAGACTCTTATTTATAAAGATTGATAATAGTTGCTGGCGCTTAATTTCGGCTTCTTTGATTTCTACTAAGTCTTCCTGTATATTATCAAGTATAAATGATTTTATGATCGTAATCAGCTGTTCCTTTATTTTTGTTTCATCTGATTGTTTTAATTTTTTATTTATTTTTTTCTTTCGTTTTGCAATTAAACAGGAGAAAAATTCAATGCCTGTAAAATCGTTTTCATTTTCCAATGGATATCCCTTAAATGACGCTTTACAATCATTTACTCTTATATATTTACCGGTTAATTTGGGAAAATACATTTGTATACCAATAAACATCATAGCAATTGTTAGTAAAACCAGAGTATATTCTTCGTTCTTTTTATTTTTATATTTTTCAAATATGGTAATGGTCTTGAAAACAATATATTCCTTATGAGAACCTAAATCAATATTTATCTCACCGCTAATATAATTGATTATAGTCAAAACAAACTCTTTAATATTAGATTTATACGAGTCTACCTGAAATGAGTCATCGTCATTTATAATATTGTCATTTCCTTCCAATATATCATCAGTGATTTTATCAATGGTAAATTCCATGTCATCTTTATCAATAACAATCTCATTGGTGTTGGCTACTGATCTGGTATTGATTTGATGTCCTGCTTCATCGTAACCCTCGCTTGTATCATAATCAATAGGTGCTATAATGTCTCCACTAAACCTATCCACAATGAATCCGCCATCATCACTCTCAGCCCCTTGTTCCTTATATAAGGCGTTAATAACTTCTTTGTATTTGGAATTATCAAATGAATTTTTTCTCTGAACCATTACACACGCTATCTTAAAATAGAAGGTAGGTAGTATTTTAGTATTTGTTATTTTACAGAAATAAAAGTATTTACTTTCAGGATGTATGGCTGATCTAGTATACTTATGAATAAAAACAAGCAGGTCTTTATTACGAGCAAATGGATCATTCATTGACATTATATCATTTAACTTACCTATATTAGGGGACAGTTGAATATTTAATTCTACTGATTGGCTTCCAAGTAGTTGAGCATATGATTCATATTGTTTTCTTTCATAATTTTTAAGTGTCATAAGTCTTTTATTTAATACCAGTATCCTGTGGATACTATCTTCTGTACTCAATTTATTACGTAAATGTTGGTGTTTAAACTCTTCCATCATTGATCGCAATAATTTCCCTTTTACTTCCTTATTCTTTGTATTTGATGTATTACATTCAAATGTTTTGTCCACAGGTAACTTCGTTAATTTATCCTCAAATTCATTATCTTTAAAGTTATTTTTCTCGTAGTTAAGTTTTAAACTTTTTGATTCATTTGTAGACTCAAAGCAATTGACGGATTCGCAAAGATTGTTTTTTATTGGAATAGACGTATTCAATTTACTCTTTGTTGCTTCTTCATCAAATTCCCATGCGTTATTAGTACGTTTATAATACTCTATATTAGACAACTCATAATCTTCTGAAATATTTGGTAATATTGCGTAATCGCCTTCGCGTACATGCTTTCTACCCGCCATCATATCACCTGCTACTAAGGAAGCATCCTTTTCGGGAATTCCATTTACCGCTATGAGTTTATTTTTCAAAAACTCTAAAAACTCGTCATCTTTCATCTGGAGCTTCTCAGAGTTATATACATTTAACACATCGTATACAGTATCATCATATACCTTATCATAATAGATACTTTTATTATTATCCATATTGAGATCAGATATAGTTTTGTATTTTTTACTTACCGTGTAAGTTTGACAAATTTCTTGATCTGTGTCCTTTTTCTCAGAGTCATTTTCAGTTAATAGATTTTGATAATCTATTTTAATATCATTAACCAATGAATTGGTATTAAATTTAAGAAGTTCTATTAATAACGAAGAGTTATCAAATTTGTTTGTATGCGCAAATAATTCATTACTTGTTTGAAATTCAGATGCGTTTTTCATATAAAATGTATTCAAATCAAATTTATCTGAGTCGTTACTAGTATCGCTTAAATCGTCGTATAGTGATGTTGGTACGGAAAGTGATAAATCATTCATTATTGTTGGAACAGTCTTGTTGAATTTTTTTAATTTAGCGACAGTTATATTATATTGTTTTCTCTGTTGCTTATAGTTTTGCCAATACATATTTATGTTTTTGTACAAACCGTCCAATATTTCTTTGTATTGATGAAAGTGAATATTATTTGAGTAAATATTGTAGGGTTCCACTAATTTTATAAATTCATCAAACGATAGAGTTTTTCGCTTTTTCATAACATGCCTAATTACATCAATGCTATGAGGCAATGCCGTTGAAAAAAATTTATTATATACATCATTATTTCTTTCAATATCATCGTCTAAAATATGTTCAGTTACAGTATTAAATACATTTTCATAGTTTTTGTTATTTACGAGTGCATCTCCCTTTTTACTTATTAAATTGGTGTTTAATTTTAATTTATCCGTAAAAAAATCCGAAAGACCAATTTGTCGCTGCGACATGACAACTTTTTCCAAAATATTTGATTTATACATGTTAATTTTATTCATCTGCGCAAAACAGAACGGTAAGGTTATTAAAGATTTAATATCTAGATAGTCGTTTTGCATAATAATATTATCATTAAAGGATATATTTGATAAATGGGTTTGAGTTAAAAATTTAACACTATTTTGTGTGTCATTACCTATCGTAGTTGTTTCATACATATCGTCATTATTTATTATAGAGGTAGTGTCATGTTTCGCTTTGATTGAATATAAATACTCATTGCTATTTGGTCTAACGTAAGGTGTTAGATATTCATTTATAACGCTCATATAGTCGATATAATTCATGTTATTAGATTCGTAAGAATTGTTTGATTGATATTGGTTATTACGATCAGTTGGGAAGTCTATTTTGATTATGTCGCTATGATCGCCTGTAATATCATATATCTTTTTTTTCTGAACAGTCACTGGAATAATATGTTGAAATGTAGAATTTGAATCTTTGATTACATCTTTAAGTGTATTAAAATTACGTCCATGAGACTTTATTTTTAGAGGATTCTCATTCTTATCAAAAATAGTATATTCTTCCCTTAAATCTTCAAATCGGTTAATCAGTTTTTGTATATGTAATTGGGTATGATTATTTTGCTTGAATGCTGGAATAGAATCTAAATATTTATTAAGCATATCATCTTTTTGCTCCTCAATGGTGTATCTCTTTTTTGAATCTACCACATTAACATATTGTGTAACAAATCCTAAGAGTTCATTATTGCTATACTCTTTGTCAATTACATTTTCTTGCTCTTCATCATATTCGTCGTCTGAGTTATTATATTCAACATTTACTGGTACTTCTGATTGGAAAGTATCTGAAATTGAATTGTCATTATCTGCTTCATTATCTGCTTCATTATCCTTTATACGAATATCCATATCGTTATTTTGTTCGGATTCTTCTTTTTTTTCTACATCTTTCTCTTGATTCTCTTGATTCTCTTGATTCTCTTGATTCTCTTCAATTTGTGTAGGAATATCTTTCACTGATATTGGTTCTTCTCTAATTTTTATGTACTCAATATTTAAATCCTGAGGTATTCCTTTATAAGCAAAATCAATAAATAAAGTATCCTGGTTAGGAATTCGTTTTATTTCAATCATATCTTCAATGATGTTAGTAATAAGTGCTGTCATATAGAAAGGAATGTCTCCGCCAAATTTAATATCAACCCATGTATCCACCAATAAGTTATTTAACTTAACATAACTATTTTCTTTACTGCGTCGTATAACATGTATCTCTTTAATAGAATGATCTGTAAGTTCACCGGTTTTTCCTAGATATAAAAAATCTGTATCTTCTTTATTAATAAGTTTTATCATTTTTTTATCAAGATAATCGATAAAGTATATTTTGTTATCGTATTTAACGTTACTAGGTGATACAATTCGTATTATGTCTCCAAGAAATAAGTTTATTGTGTTATTATGTTCATACTTATTCATCTTATAAATACAGTAGAAATTTTTATATTCATGTTATTTTAATTTATAAAAAATTGACACTAAAAATATTCTTTTCATGATTCATCAAAATATATAATCATGGCGAATACTATTACCAATACTATTACTCTCAACATTACCGACGATGACGTTTCAAATCGCCGAGGTGTTAAATTTGGATATAATATCCTCAAAAATAATACCATTCGTTCTTCTGTTTATGATAATGATGGATTTCTTCAATCATTTTGTCCTCTTTCATCAGAATCATTGAACGCCTTCTTTACAGATGATGTGTTGAATGAAAATATTCGCGTAGAGGAATTTGTTGAAGGAACTATGATTAATCTTTATCATGATAAAGATACATGGTTTGTTTCTACCAAGAACAGTGTGGGTGGAGAGAATAACTTTTATATTAATGGAAAACAAAAGCAAAAAAGTTTTAAGCAGATGTTCTATGAGTGTTGTCATGAGGTCAATATCAACGTGGAAAACTTAGATAAGACGTACGTCTATTCATTTGTCATGCAACATACTGATAACAGAATTATTAATCCGGTAATGAAAAACAGTCTTTATCTCATTTCGGCATACGTGAAACCTTATGAATCAAATCCAACATCGATTGAAATGATTTGTGATGTAAAGGATCTTACACATATTATGCCTCTGGGATCAGTTTGCTTTCCTACGCAGTATGATTTAACTACCCGAAATGACATCATTCATAGATTTGCTGCCCCCTATACTGACTATAGAATTATGGGAGTAAACCTATTTAATACAGAGACTGGAGGCCGTTCCAAGATTAGAAATCCTCCCTATGAGGAACTAAAAAAGCTGAGAGGAAATCAGGCAAAGATTGAGTATCATTACCTGACCCTTCGTAAAGAAGGACGGGTAGATGAGTTTATTGATTTCTTCCCCGAATACACAGAGGACTTCAACTATTACGAATCTAAGATTCTTAATTTTACGCACACGCTTTATAATAACTATGTAGATTGTTACATGAAGCACACTATGCCTTTAAAACAATATGATCAGAAATATAAGAAGCACATGTATGCCATCCACGACGATTATGTCAAAACTAAATGTAAGACAGATATCAGCGCAATTGATGATTATATCTATAAAATTCCTGAGGCAATTCTTATGAGCTCAATCAACTATGAGTATAGAGTAGAAAAGGAGTAGGAAAGGAGTAGAAATTATAATTAAAAATCATATATAAAAATTAGATTAGCAAAGTAGATTAGCAAAGTAGGTAGATGAAAATTATATTTTTTTATTGAAATTTTATTGAAGTAAAATTGATATATATAATATTTAAAATACATACAAATCATATAAATATCATTATTATCAAAATGGAAACTTTAAATATATTACCTGAAGAATTGGAATGGAAAATTAAGGGCTACTGCGATGAATTAAATCATAGTGAAAAATTTAAACAAATGAATAGTCTGATTATTAAAGAAGGTTATGTCAATAGATATAAACATACATATCCATTCATGGTAGTAGAAATGTTAGGAATGACCGAATGTGTTCGCATGTTTGATGTAATGCGCGAGTGTAATTGTTGTCAACGTCATAATTCAGACAAACCTTCAAAAGAAGATTTAGTAAATGGATTGATTCCTACATATTTTATACATAATGGTACTAGAAGTAATCATACATATTCCTGTAAATGTCCATGTAGGCATATATGTCGAAACCTATGTAGAGAGATAAATGATATAGAAGATGACGAAATAATAACATAATATCGTATCAATATATCTATTACAATCCTTGAAGATTTACACCTACGTTTATTTGTATATAGTTCTAAATTGATTGCTTCCAAAAACACGTCCTGGTCCGGTCATATCAATATAACCTATTTCAAATTCATTATTGTCAGACCAGCAATAGTCATACCATAACATTAAATTTGGTTGTTTATCAAACGCAAACTCAAAATAAAAACTTGTTTTATTGTGGCTGATCGCAGTATATTTCATAATTTTACGTTTTTTATCAATAATCGGGGTGATTATATTGTATCTTTCATCGTATTTATGAATTACATTTACATATTTATGGTAATCAATAGCATTCTTTAATTTATATTTGATCCGTCCATCATAATCAATTATGATATTCACTAATTCATAAGGAATTTTTTTCATATTATATAATATTTTTTTATCCATTACGATACTAAATACAATAAAAATATTCATATTTAAATCAATTTTAAAACAAAATTGATTTAGATATTTTAATAATATCTTATTATTAAAAGTACAATGACATCATATAACAAATTGTCATTGGATATAACAAAGGCAATAACTAAACAAGAAAAACAAAATGATGGTATTTACTTTACGCCACCTGATACAATTCAAAAAAATATAGAATATTTAAGACCATATTTTAAAAATATTAATTCTGTTCTAGAACCATCGTGTGGCTCATGTGAATATATTACGGCACTTCAAATGGTATATCCTCACCTTAAAATTACAGGCGTAGAAAAAAATCTTAGTGTTTTTGATGCAATCAAACATATTTCAAACGATAATGTAGATATTCAAAATGGAGACTTTCTGAAATATTCAAATGAAAAAAAATATGACTTGATCATCGGAAATCCGCCATATTTTGTTATGAAAAAGAAGGAAGTAGAGTCAATATACTATGAATATTTTGACGGAAGACCTAATATATTTATATTATTCATTATAAAGGCATTGTCTTTATTAAATGAGGATGGTATCCTAAGTTTTATATTACCGAAAAATTTCCTGAATTGTCTATATTATTCAAATACCAGGAAATTCATCTATAATAATTTCAAAATATTAACTATCATGAAATGTGATGATAAATATATAGATACACAACAGGAAACTGTTATTATTATTATTAAAAATTGTAAATCCAATGATAGCAACAATGATAGCAACAATGAATTCACATTAAATATTAACGGTCATAGTATTTTTGGAGAACCTCACAATATTACAAAACTGACAGCATTATATAAGAATTCGGTAACGTTAAAACATTTGGATTTCAACGCATCTGTAGGTACAGTGGTTTGGAATCAGCATAAAGATATATTAACTTCTGACGATACAAAGACGCGTCTCATTTATAGTTCTGACATACATAATAGAAAACTAGAGTTTAAAACCTATAAAAATGATAAAAAGAAAAACTTTATAGATAAATTGGGTATTTCTGAACCACTATTGGTGGTAAATAGGGGATATGGCAAAGGAAGCTATAAGTTTGATTATTGTTTAATCACAGACAATTTCGAATATTTGATAGAAAATCATCTGATGTGTATAAAATATACAAAACCAGAGAAAAAAGAGAACGTGTTACATCTATACAATCGTATAATAAAATCACTAAATGACGAACGAACTAGAGAATTTGTAGATTTATATTTTGGAAATAACGCAATAAATACAACTGAACTTAATACAATATTGCCCATCTATTGAAGTTCATGTGTATTCAATATCTATATTTAATGTTTGCTTAATGATATATCAACAATATTCATCTTTTCTTTTGCCTCCATAACTGCTTTATTTTTTTTTGTTGATATTTGGAATGCTGGAAAAGCAATTCCATTCCCATTTTTCCACCTTAAAAGGATTGTTAGTTCCACACCCATTTTTGTTATACATAAATACCTATATTTGGATGATTCTTTTACATAGGATACGATGATATATTTATCCATATCAACTTCTTCTTTATAAAACTTTCCATCCTTATACATCATATAAATTTTATCCTTTTGTGTTTCCTGTAAATAATTAGTTAATTTATTAATATCAAGATTATTATTCTCAATAAAATGTGTGATACTTTCTTTGGAAACCATATTTGAATATGTATAGAACAATATGGCATTCTCATCTCCGGTATACTTGCTACTGCTGCGACATCCTTGATAATATAAGTCTTGAAGAGGTTTAGTACATATAGGACTATTATTATGAATTTGGTCCAAGTAATCCTTTTCTATAGGACATGTATGGTTTGCTATTTTACATAGCTCATGTAAATATTTTTCCCAAAAATATGATTCGTATGATGAATCAAGATATTGTGAAGGACGCATAGGTGAAACGAATTGAGGAGTGTCATCTACTTTTGACGCATTAAATTTAAATTCAATATTATACTGAGCATTATTTTCAGTTATGATCATAAAATCATAATTATACTTTCGTCCTGCTCGTAATATTGCTTTATACTCGCATAATAGATCTATATTTAAATCATTATGAATATATAAATTTAATGCGTCGCGTAATTCTGTCCATTGACTAGCGTATTCTTTGTCATTAAAATAGTCGTCTGGAATAGCTTTATTCAATAAGCAAACTATTATTGACTCTCGTTTTTTATTCATCTCATCATTTTCATTGCGGGACGTATTGCGAAACGCAATAATATCAGATACGTTTATATTTATCATTATTCAGTTATTCAATTAAGGTTTAAATATTTTTTTATACTTAGTCAATTTTCATGATAACTTATCTGATATTTCTAATTTCAATACCAGTAAAAAATGTAAATATATATATTGTAGAAATACTACTTGCGAGTTATTCAATAAATAATTGTTCAATCTCTTTGAATAATTGCTCGCCCTCATCACATGCTTCGGACATATTTTTAATAACTGTATCCTTCTCTACAATATTTTTGTATCCCAGACGAATAATACTATATTCGTCATGTGGATGCTTCTTTTGAAATCCACAATACGATAGTGTCTCATCGCCTTCATAATATTTAGTATATAATAGATATTCTAGACATTTTCCGAAACTATGGTCCTTATTGTGTAAAATAATATCAAATGAGTTTTCAATTGTAGTATCTGACATATTAATAGGTACTTCGCTAATGTTTGCTTTAAAATCAATTATATCATCATATATAAATTTACACGATCTTTTGACCAATTGGTATGGTGAAAATGACCCAACTGTTTGAATTGTAAAGTCAAAGCTATTTGGTATGAATATTCTTTTAGCATCCAATGTATACCAGTCGCGTTTTAAATAGTCGATATCATCTGATGTAAGCTTTTCATCTTTTTTCAATTCTTCTTCTTTCTTTTTCCATTCAATATCTATTTTGTTTTTGTCTGGTGTAAACCCGTATGATGAGTTACATGCCACGTTGAACATAGAATCGTTTCTAGCACAGGACTTACTTATTTTACATGTAAGTTTTAGACGTTCTCCTGGAATTTCAGATGAAATTTTTGGTCTCAACCGTACTAAATCAATATATTGGCTACTAATTGTATTTTTTGGAAATATCTTCTCTACATCTTTTTGTGGCATATAGTTGTTGGTGATTTTATCATATAGCTTAAAATCTTCTGTAGTAACATAATCAACCATATTAGAAGTATTTTCTTTGTCAATTACCAACACAAAATTATCGATAGGAAACTCATCGTCATCAATATGAATTGGAATACAGCTTAGGCGCTGCTTTAGAATTTCATTATTCAGTCGGGTAGTATTAACCTCAAATGTTGCATCGCATTTATCATGTGGATAAGTTCTAAACACACAGGTTTCAATATCAGACAAAATAACCCTCCTAATGGTGTTTGCGATTGTTACATTTACATTTTGTAAAGTAAATTGTAGCACGTCATTATCCAAGAATATATTATCAACTTTAGGTCCCATTATTAATGATATATGAAAACATTTTAAATTATTTCAATTTTATATTAAATTATATAATTATATAATATAATATGTCAAATCTTACATATAACGATATGAGATCTAACACTAGTGCATCGGATCGTCTATATAAATTATTGAATGGTAAACCATTTGATCATAAAAATTGTGTCGAACATTGTAATATTTATGTGGATGGTGGTTCCTTTTCGTCTCCTTACTATAATTTTTATTTTGATAAAGAAGCAACTAAGCAATTCAAAATTTTAGATATGGATATCACCAAAACATATAAATTTCATAGATTAGATGAAGCAATAACTCATCCTTTCTATATCAGTGATGTAGGAGTAAATCAACAATCCAGTGATAAAATATTAATTATTGGAGATGGTGCCCCGACTACTGGCATTACTGGAACACAAACATTTATTTTAAAATTTAAGCAATCATTCTCCATAAACAGTACTTTAACATACTATTGTACAAGTCATTCAAGTATGACCTCTACATTTAATATGATAACTAGTGCCGTGCCTAGAAAAGAAAATAATTTGACTACTCATAATAATGAAAATACGAATGTCAATTATTCAAAGCATGTAGGCACATCTTCAGATAAAGTATATTCTATCCGTAAAAATCTAAAGTGTAATGGATGTTAAATAAGCTCACAAACTAGCAAAATATGTGTGTAATATACATGAATGAACAATCATATAATATCAGGCATACCTCAGAAAATAATGATGGATACGATAAGTGGCGATATACAATATATACAACAATGATATTTCTCTTCATAGTTAATCCATACACATATAAAGCTTCAAATTTATTGTTAGGTAATTTCGTTAATACATGCTCCTCAAATGGATGTCCTACATATATAGGAATACTTCTTCATGCCGTAATATTTACACTTTTGATTAGATATATAATGGAATTCAATATATAAAATTTATGAATTTAGTTTAAAGATTTCAATTATATTATAATACATATTAATGGACGTATTATACTATAGCAATTACTGCAACTTTTGTAAAGAGCTATTGACAAATATCACTAAATCAGATGTTAAAAAAGACATATATTTCATATGTATTGATAAAAGAGTAAAGAAGAATGGATTAATATATATTCAATTGGAAAATGGAAAAGAAATTAAGTTACCTGATATAATTAAGACTGTACCTACCATGATATTATTTTCACGTGGAAATTTACAACTAGAAGGAAATGGTATATATAATTATATCAATACTATGGAAAAGGAACGCAATGTAATACGCGACGAACCTGATGCTTTTTCTTTAAATTTTGATTGTATTTCATCAGATACATATTCTTTCATTGATACAGAACCGGATCAAATGAACGCAAAGGGAAATGGCGGAAGTATGCAGATGCATAATTATGTGGACATATCATACGCGGATAATATAACCACACCTCCGGAAAATTACGTATCCAATAGGATAACTTCATCTGATGAAAACGTATTGAATAATTACATGAAGCAACGTGAAAACGAATTACCTGTTCATAAAAACCCATTGACAGATAATCTATAAACTATATTAAAGATTTTTTAATATTATATAATAATAATAAATGCCAAATCCTTATTTAACAGCATTTAATAACCAGTTCCTAGAGTTTGTAGAAGACATATTACGCTTATTTCCCAATGATAAAGACTTAATAACTACAAAAAATAGCCTTTTACTTATGAAAAAAATGAATCCTCGTCTCATAGTAATGGCATGGCGCGATTTCATTGCAATGCCTTACGCTAATGAAATCGAGACTGGTGGATTGGAATTTTTCTTAAATAAAGACTATTCAGGTGATCTATCTACTATGCCAGATGCCAGGAAAATATTAGATGTCATAGAAAGATTGCGTGTTCCATTAAGAAATTTACACGATGATGATAAAGTGATGGCAATGAAGTATATCAGTAATCTAACTAAATTATCATTATTATATGCTTAAAATATAACAAATCATTGTAAATATGTTAAATTAACAATATAAATATATTATTAATTTAATAGTAATGCAAAAAGATACGCAAGGTATTTCTGAAGAAAACACCGAAGAAACCAATGAAGAAACCACCGAAGAAACATGTTCTCCGAAATCAGAACATCCAAATGAATCAGATGCTGCGAAAGAGGAACAGCTGTTAAAGTTTGGAAAAATAATGAATGATTTTATAACCGATTTAAAAACAACATTTCCAGAATTTGAAAATAAACTAACTATCCATTATGATGAAGATAATAATCTTAAAACCGAATATTTACTTGAACATTGTACTCGCGTATACCCTGAACGTTTTTTTGACTTTTTATATAAAAATGAATCAATTATTAATGACGATAATATAAATACTGAATTTTTACCAGCTCTTGATTTAAATGATATATGGTCACTTGAGGGTATTACTGAGAATACTAAAGACACGATATGGAAATATCTACAATTGATATTATTTTCAATTATAGGAGATATGGATGATAAAAAGGGATTTGGAAATACCAGTCAGTTATTTGAAGCGATTAATCAAGATCAATTGAAAGAAAAAATGGAAGATACTATGAAAGACTTATTTGAATTGTTTAATAATAAAGATACCAAACCTGATGGCAATACAGATGTTGATGATGATAATGCTGTTCCTGATGGCGAAACTTCGTCGGATACTGAAGGACCTGAATTTTTAAATCCTGAAAATATGCAGGAACATATTTCCTCATTATTGGGGGGTAAATTAGGGAAATTAGCAACTGAGATAGCAGAAGAAACCGCAAATGATTTTGACATAGACATTGAAAATACCACTGATTCACAGGATGTAATGAAACAACTATTCTCGAACCCTAAGAAATTAATGGATTTGGTTAAAAACGTAGGCGGAAAATTGGATAGCAAAATCAAATCCGGCGATATTAAGGAAAGTGAACTTATGGCAGAGGCTGGTGAAATTATGAAAAAAATGAAAGATATGCCAGGAATGAAGAATATGGGAGATTTATTTAAGAATATGGGTGTTCCTGGTGGAGATATGAGTGCGATATTAAAAACAATGGGCATGCCGGGAATGGGAAAGAACACTAAATTAAATATGGGGGCCATGAATAGTCGTATGAAAAAAGAAGAAGCAAAAGATAGAATCCGAAAAAAAGCTAAAGAAAGTGTACAAAAGCGAAATGAAGAAAAACATGCCCAGGAAGAATTTGAGAAGAAGAAAAAAGAATTTATGGAAAACGATACTTTTGATGTCGATCAGATAATGAAAGATTTAGAACTTACAAATAATGTAGAAGTTGTACAACAAAAGAAAAAGAAAAAGAAAAAAAGTAAAAAGTAAAATTATATTATCCATTCAATATATAATGTCTGATGTCATTTGGTTCAATAAACCATTAGTAATATTAAATGAAAATCATCTATATGAAATTATACCAAAAAATCATATGAGTAAGAATAGAAAAATTAATGCTATTTCTAGACTTATTATAATAGTTACCAGCTTATTGTTTATCATAACAGGTAAATTTTCATATTTAATAAGTGGTATAGTTTCTTTAGGATTAATATATATTATTACATTTAATAAAAAGGAAGGGTTCGCGAAAAAAAATAAAAAAAAAGCAACAAAAATAAAAAGTGTTGAACAATCTACAAATCCATTAGATAACGCAATGATTGGAGGAAATAACGATAAAGAAGCTTCGTCAAACGCATATGGTGAAGAAAATATTGAAACCATTAATACTTCCGTTAAGAAAATGATTCAAGAGCAAAATTCATCAATTGATGATATAAACAGCAAATTATTTAATGATTTAGGAGAAAACTTAGAATTTGACAGATCTATGAGACAATTTTACACCACTGCTAGTACAACAATACCAAATGATCAGCAGGGATTTGCGGATTTCTGTTACAAAGATATGACATCTGGAAAAGAAGGCAATGAATCAGCATTGTTAAAAAATAGTATTCATTTACATACATCTCATTTATAAATCGCATTTATAAATAATTAAAAAATATATTATATTATTTATTATTATATAATATAATGGCAAACAATTCAGATTATATGTTTAATAAATTAGCAGGATTAGGTGAAGATAGTTGTTATTTATCTCAAACTGAAATACAAAACTCAAATACATTAAAGTATAATGTTCACACTGCTGGAAATTCTATTGATCCTGCTATGGATTTAGCATTATCTAATGGAATGAATTATACAGGAGGTAAAAATATAACTGGATTAGAAGGTTCGAATGTTGAACAAAGTAATAGACTCCTTTTAGGAAGTCGTGGGACTCATCCTCATAACAAGCTATCTTTAAGAGAGCGTGATTATCTCACAGTCCCTTATCTAGGTCGCGGAGAGAGTAATGTAGATGCTGAGAATATACTCATGCTAGGCGAAGCACATACTGAAAATAAAAAATCTCTATTTCCTGTAAGCGAAGAATGCTACGGACAATATTGTAATACACCTCTTATCAAAGAGATTGAGGATAAAATTACTAATCCTGAATATTTAGTAGAGGGTACTCATAACAATTGGATTCGTGGAGGACTTCCTTCGCGCGAATTGAATAGAGACTCGCAGTCCAACAACTAAACTGATTTGGGTAAATTATGTATTATGTAATAAATATTATATTATTATATAATATCATGGCGTCTACTAGAAATAAAAATACAAGAGAAGATTACAATTTAGAAAAGCAGAAAAATAGATGCTTTACAGACTATCAAGATTACAAATACTCTAGTCACAATTTTGATCCTAAGTTTGCCGGATTTGGATTAATGCCAGCAAAAATGAATGGAAATGATTTAACTCATAACTACGTCACTGTAGAATCCCAACTATTCGGTATTGGCGCAAATGATTTAGAGAATAACAGATCGTTACAGTCACCTGATTATAAACATATGGGTGAACATGCTTTGGTAGAAAAGGAGTCTGTAATGGTACCCGATCCGTTGGTAATTGAAAAACATCAAAGACATTTACCTTAAAATTTACCTTAAAATTTACCTTAAAAACAATATTTTTATAATATTTTATAATATATTATATTATATTATGGCATCTACGAGAATAAGTAACGATAAAATACGAATTAATAAATATTTACAACAATCTACTGATGTTGGAAGACATGTTATGAACGTCCCTGGAAATGGATTGAATATACCATTCATAAATGATCCCCATGTACGAATGCAGTTATGGGGGGCTAATCGGGTAAATGATATCATTGGTGTTGAAAATTCATTAATGTGTATCGATAGACCGTTAACGCGCGAATGTATGAAAAGTCAGTATACGGTACCCAATATGAGTAAAATGGACTATTCTACTGAAAGTTTTGATATTATGGAGAGTAACATATCTCAGCCAGCATGGAATTTAAGAGATAAAGAAAGCGAACGTGTTCAAGGATTTCAAGACGAAAAAAACGACGCAAATCTTTTTATTCCGTTCAATACAAATTTAGGAACACGTATGTATGAAAAAGATAATTTTTGTCGCGATTAAATATAATGGAGTTAAGAAAACAGATATATTTTGACACAATAAAATATATTTGCCCTCCGACACATGATATTAATGATATTACATTTAAAGTTTCAGGTATTTTAAATGTATGTTTAATTGAATATAGAATAATGGACGAAATTGAACACGTTTTAAATGCTCTTTTACACGTATACAATAGTGACGAAATAGGACTCACTATTGTGTGTGGATCACAAAATGAGGATTATATAAGAGATAAGTTTAATCATTGGAATAACTTAAGAATCATAAATACAGGACATGCGAATATAACTAGACACTCATATTCAGCATTATTAAAGTCTCCTAGTTTTTGGGAACAGTTTACTATGTGGAGCCATGTATTGGTATACCAAACAGATGCGCTCATTTTACGGAAAATAGATGAAGAATATTTTGATTTTGACTATATCGGTGCTCCATGGAAGGATATACATAAATGGGCGGGTAAAAATAAACCTACATATAACGGCGGTAATGGTGGATTTTCTTTACGAAGAGTATTAGCCATGATACAATCATGTGAATGTAACCGTAATTTGTCCCATGATGAGATTAGCGTTGTTAATGAGGATGGATTTTTCTGCTCAAACGATACATTGAATTTTGCACCTGAAAACTCAAATATTCATAAACAATTTTCAATAGAAGAAATATTTTATGAAAACCCTGTAGGGTGTCATCAACTATATCGTTATATTACTGATAATGAATTCTATACAATTATTAATATAATTAAGCAACGATTTCATAAACAATCATCTACACTTATATTTACATTATTTGGTGGCATAAATGGGGTTGGTTTTTACAATCAGATATTTTCACTAGAATTAGCAATATTTATGTCAAATTTTTTTAAGCGTGAGTTACATTTAATTATTAATAAACCTCTGGCAGCATTAGGAGTTGGTAATTGGAATCTAGGAACAATATTTGACTATATTGAAAATATATCACATCTATTGCCGTATGGATTTAAAATTATAAAAAGTGATAATTTAGAGGATCTATATAATAATATATATACCGTTAATTGTGAAAAATATATTTCTTCATGTTATTACGTTGAAGACAGTTTTAGAACGGATGAATATTCAAAGGATGTTCTAGAATTTGCTAATGGACGTACAGATATATCTGACGAATTAGATTGTCTATTTGATTATTCGAAACAATATGTACTATTTGATAAAAGTAACGCTTCTAGAATATATTACAACTTTTATATCTCAAAAGAGAAATATATATTGATGAATTATATTTCAGAAAATATTAAATTGAAGAAAATAATATTGAATTGCGTTGATGTAATCAAATTGCCGCGTAAATTTATATCATTGCACATTAGATTTGGTGATATTGGAAGAGGTAATTTTATAAATCCTCGGCGCATAATTAATAATATTACGAATTGGATGTCCTTACATAATACAAATAATCATCCATTAATAATTATGTGTGATCACCCTAAGCATCCGGTCATTAAAATATTAGACATGAAGTATAATGTGCTCATGTCACATAATTTAATTAACAATGATAAAATAAAACAATTATATAAAAATCCCGCAATTGCTATGTTTTTAATAGAAAAAACAATATGCGAACGAGCAGATATATTTATAGGCACCGCAACGAGTACTGTATCAGTACATATCAATTATAATAATTATCTAAACTATAAACCGTATTATCATTACAATGATTGTTATGGTAACGTGGAAGATAATTTTGATAAACAAATGTTAAAATTTATAAAAGTGAATCCAGAAAAAAAATGGACATGGGGTAAATATAATTATATTGAAGGTCATCCTTTATCATGGACACTTTTTTTCAATGACAATATCCATAGATGAATAAAGAGGGACATATCATAAAGAGAGTGTATATATGACTATTTATCATTAACATATCATTAACATATCATTGTCGTAAACTATTAATATTTTCTCAACCCCAATCTACAATAATTAACCTATGTATATTTATTTCATCCGATATATCCAATATTTCTTTATTGTTATAATAAATATTAGAATCAATAAATACTTTTTTCAATTCTCTAACAATCATATCCATTGCTATTTTCCATGATAATTCAATATCATATTTATTTTTATTATTTTTCATTATCTCAATACTTATATAACGTATATCACGTTCAGTAGTAAGATTATATATTATTTTTGTTTTCCCTTTAATTGTTGCGTAATCTTTCAAAATACGAGATTCTATTAGAGTGATTGCTCTACTAACCAGTGTAATAATCCAACCAATATGACAATTTGAGTTTAATAACTCACGAGTATATTCAACCATTTTCTATTTTGATTAGTAATAATATAATGATTATTAATCAATTTTTATATATTACATGAAAAAATGTTTTTAACTTAACTTAACTTAACTTAACTAGACATTGTAGATTTAGGTTAGAGAATTGCATACGGTATCACTAGAGACGGGTTTGATAAAATTGTGAATATCATCTAACCATTTATCTAAAACCGGCTTATCAAATATACTACGATTTCCATCCAATGTTAATACAGGAATATTATTTTGCTCTTGCGTTTTGATCATTTGTTCATGATATGTATGACAGGTGTTTAAATATTCCTGCTCTATATTACTTTCACCATTTCGTGACCGCGTGGCGATTCTATCGTAACATTTAATTGGATCTGTTTTGACATATACAATATGAGTTATGGCAGTATCGCTATTAAAAGAGTCAAACCATTTATTATAAATTTGATATTCGCAACTTCCCATGATTTTTCCATCATATAACATTTGTGCAAACACATACTTATCAGTCGATAGACTACGTTCGGTAAATATATAGTTATGCTCTGTTTTCAGTGCTGTTTTTAGTTTTTCTAGACGTGATATATATGCCATCATTTGGAACGGGAATGCATACTTTTTCTGATCGTTGTAAAATTTACTTAGTATATCATTATTTTCATCATCCTTAATTTTAACCCATTCATCTACAGGTTCATCTAAAAATACTAAATCAATATTTGTGTTTATATCCTGTAATTTTTTAATCAATGTAGATTTACCTGATCCGATATTTCCTTCAATTGAAATGATATATTTCCTATTCATTATAATTATGTATATTATAATTAATAAATAATTTCATTTCAATTTTATTCGAAATTAGAATGGATACAAAAGATCGTAATGTTCTAAATTTGAATACAATAAATGTATTTCATTATTTATATTTTTAGAACCATGTATTGGTAAATATATTTCTTTATCTTTCTTAGTAAGTTGTTTGCATGAACCATCTATCCAAGTGTATATACATACTTTTATATTATACTGTGTTGCAATGATAGTTGGTAATATATCGAATATATCAATATCATATACTTTATCCTTCTTTAATTCAATTAGATCATTAATTATTTCACGTTCACTCATACCTGTATATGCTTTGATAATATCACGTATGTCCTTATTATTTTCGATATATGATGTTACATTATGTCGAATATTACGTCCTGATATGTGGTTACTATTAGATAGTTTAAAATATCTGGATATTGAACTAAAAAAACAATTCCCAAAGGGTTTGCTCTTATATATTTTCAATTTTAATGCGTCTAATGAACGTTCAAGATGTATTGAATCATAATACATGATACTCTATAAAGATAATAAATCTTTAAATATTCATATGATTGACTTATTTCAATTGTTTTACTATAATCATAATGGTAATGGCCTATATCTATGGTTCTGGTTCTGGTTCTGGTTCTGGTTCTGGTTCTGGTTCTGGTTCTGGTTCTGGTTCTGGTTCTGGTTCTGGTTCATTAGCGTAATCTAATATATCCCATGTAACGCCTGTTCCTGACTCATTCATGATCTGTGATACCGAACCAGTACTGTTGGTGGTGAACAGATCCGAAGGGATACTAGATGGTCCATCAAACCGATAGTATTTGATTCCCGAATATTCAGTGGAGCTGATGACAGGAGATTGATAGAGTACTACATTGTACGTATCATCCAGTAACTCTATACGGGTACCTACATTTCTTGTGTCTGATAACGTGTACGAATAATGAACAATGGATTGAATATCATATACATTATAGTTTTGTGCGAGGGTCAGTTCAACATATATTCCAATATTTTCGCCGTTCTTTACACCAGCAACAACTGATCTGGTGTCGTTATTTCCAGTCGTTAAAGGAGTTCCTTCCTCGTTGACATAAGCAGCATTTCCTCTATAGATCGGGGATGGGGTTGTTCCAGTTCCATTTGCAGCAACATTTACACCCCCAACCCATACCTGTATTTCATTGGTTAGGACATATCCACCCACTCCCGCGCTGATTCTGGTGATACGTACTTTTCGGAAATAAACCGATATGTTATCAGGTGCTCCCACGGTTGCATCATTATCATCTACATCTACTGTAGTAGGAAACTTATCACTATCAGCATCTGTGAAAACAAATGGTACATTTACTAAATTAGTTCCTACAGGAACCGAATTAAAGTTCCAGGTATTGGTTGACGCCTTAGTACCTATACTAGGTGTATACGTTGGTAAAAGAGATCCTCCATACTGACCTTTGTAATTAGGTAATTGCATCCTTAATATAGTTCTGCTCATTGATGGAAAATTTTCACTAGCAATGTCATTATTATACGCGTCTTTTAATGTTACCTTGACCCCTGCCCAACGGTTGCTATATTTACCCTCGTCTATGCCGGAACCAGCATTTATATAATCACCCTGTGTTGTTAAATAAAACACTAAATAATTTGCACTATATACATTTACAGGAGTTGTCAACGCAATAGTGGCAGAAAACCGTCCCCTACCATCGACCAGCAATCTGTTGGTGTACCATGTAGTGTATGTTGATGTATCATTGTCAACAATAGTACTATTTGTTCCATTTGTCTGTGACTCATCACTATATATCCAATTTCTTGTAACTGTTCCCAATGAATTAATTTTACTACCATCAACCCATAACTGCACATCATGAAGTCTATTTGCGTCACGCCACGCATCGTCACTAGTACCAGTTATAACTATTTCTGATAACAATGTCTCGTATGGTTCTGGTTCGGGTTCAGGTTCAGGTTCAGGTTCATAATCGCTAGTCACATTTACAACACGCGTAGCAGTAGAAGAGTTTCCAGAAGCATCTGTTGCGGTGTATATAACGTCATAATTACCGAGCGTTGTTGAAACCACATTATTTTCTACAACCACCGCAAGTAATCCGTCATGATCATCATAAGCAGTGGCCCCAGGATCATTAAAGCTTTCATTAATTAACATTTCATATGGATTTCTATTGTGAATAGTTATCACAGGAGGAGTAATATCTGGTTCTGGTTCAGGCTCAGGCTCAGGTTCCGGTTGAGGCTCAGGTTCCGGTTGAGGCTCAGGTTCAGGCTCAGGTTCAGGCTCAGGTTCCGGTTCAGGCTCAGGTTCCGGTTGAGGCTCGGGTTCTGGTTCTGGTTCAGGTGCCTCCGGTTCTGGCTCCGGTTCTGGCTCCGGTTCAGGTTGAGGTTCAGGTTCTGGCTCAGGTTGAGGTTCAGGTTCAGGTTCAGGTTCTGGCTCATAAGTGTAATTTAATATTTCCCATATAATACCTGTTCCTGACTCATTCATTATCTCTACTATCGATCCGAGGCGATTGGTGGTGAACAGATCCGAAGGGATATTAGATGGTCCATCAAACCGATAGTATTTGATTCCTGACCATTCATCGGATGTGATTTCAGGAGAATTATAGAGGAATGTATTGCTCGCGTCGAGTAACTCTATACGTGTGCCTATATTTCTTTGCTCGGTACTAGAAAACGAATAATGAACTATGGATTGAATATCATATACATTATAGTTTTGTGCGAGGGTCAATTCAATGTATTTTCCGACATTCGACGCGTTATTTGCACCAGCAACCACTGTTCTAGAATTGTGAGCGCTCGTTAAATGTAATCCCTCGTCATTGATATTGGTGGTATCATTCCAATTTGAATATAACATGCTCGCAGGAGTCGTTCCAGTCCCATCTAATGCAACATTTACACCCCCAATCCATACTTGTATTTCATTTGATAGGATAAGCGCATAGTCGGTATTCCCTTCGCTTATCCTGGCGATACGTACTTTCTGGAAATAAATTGGGTCTGGTTCTGGTTGAGGTTCAGGTTCAGGTTCAGGCTCAGGTTCAGGTTCTGGTTCTGGTTCAGGTTCTGGTTCAGGTTCATAATCGCTTGTCACGTTTACAATGCGTGTAGCAGTAGAACAGTTTCCATAAGCATCCTCTGCGATGTATATAACATAATAATTACCGACAACAGTTGAATTTACGTTATTTTTTACAACAACATCAACTATTCCGGAGCGATCATCATAAGCAGTGGCGCCAGGATCATTAAAGCTTTCATTAATTAGCATTTCAAATGGATTTCTACCGAGAATAGTTATCACAGGAGGCGTACTATCAGGTTCAGGTTCAGGTTCAGGTGCTCCCACAGTTGGATCATTATCATCTACATCTACTGTAGTAGGAAACTTATCACTATCAGCATCTGTGAAGGCATCAAATGATACAGTAGTTAAATTATTTCCTTCAGGTACTGCATTAAAGTTCCATGGACCTGTCTGATTGTCCGAGGTGGAGACGCCGGGTGAATACGTTGGTAAAGCACCTCCTCCATATGAACCATTGTAATTAGGTAATTGCATCCTTAATATGTTTGTATATTGAGCCATTGACACCATATTTTCACTAGCAATTTCATTATCATATGTATCTTTTAATCTTATAACGACCCCACTCCAATACGCTCCGTAATTAGAATTGTGTGATGTTAAATAAAACACTAAATAATTTGCACTATATAATTTTATAGGAGTTGTCAATTCAATAGTGACATTAAACCTTCCCTTACCACTACTATTTCTTGAATTATACCATGTCTGGTATGATGATTTATCATTGTCAAAAAGGACATTACTTGCAAATGTTGCATCGGTATCATTATATATATAATTTATTGTACCTGTTCCTAACAAATTAATTTTACTACCATCAGCCCATAACTGAATCTGATACATTAGATTAGTACTACGCCATAATGTATCACTAGTGCCAGATAAAGTTATTTTTGATAACATTGTCTCGTCTTGTTCAGGCTCAGGTTCAGGTTGAGGTTCTGGTTCAGGTTCAGGTTCAGGTTCAGGTTCATAATCGCTTGTGACATTTACAACGCGCGTAGCAGTAGAAGAATTTCCAGAAGCATCTGTTGCGGTGTAGATAACGTCATAATTACCGAGCGTTGTTGAAACTACATTATTATCTACAACCACAGAAACTATTCCGTCATTATTATCGTAAGCAGTGGCGCCAGGATCATTAAAGCTTTCATTAATTAGCATTTCAAATGGATTTCTATCGTTAATAGTTATCACAGGAGGAGTGGTATCTAATATTTCCCATGTAACGCCTGTTCCTGACTCATTCATGATCTTTGATGTAGAACCACTACTATTGGTGATGAACAGATCCGAAGGGATGCTAGATGGTCCATCAAACCGATAGTATTTGATTTCCAAATATTCAGTGTTGCTGATTACAGGAGAATAATAGAGTAATACATTGTTCTCGTCGAGTAACTCTATACGGTTACCTACATTTCTTGTGTCTGATGCTATGTACGAATAATGAACAATGGATTGAATATCATATACATTATAGTTTTGTGCGAGGGTCAGTTCAACATATATTCCAACATTTTCGCCGTTCTTTACACCAGCAACAACTGATCTTGATGAGTTATTCGGACTCGTTAAAGGAGTTCCCTCCTCGTTGACATAAGCAGCATTTCCTCTATAGATCGGGGCTGGGGTCGTTCCAGTCCCATCTACAGCAACATTTACACCCCCAGTCCATACCTGTATTTCATTGGTTATGACATATCCACCCGATCCCATGCTGCTGATTCTTTTGATACGTACTTTTCGGAAATAAATCGGATCCGGTTCAGGTTCAGGTTCAGGTTCGGGTTCGGGTTCGGGTGCCCCTGCTTCAGGTTCAGGCTCTGGTTCAGGTTCAGGCTCTGGTTCTGGTTCAGGCTCTGGTTCAGGTTCGTATACAATGGTATTGCTTAAATTTGTTCTTTGAACTAAAAGTGACCATATGAAAGTGTTCGGGAAATCTTCCCAAGTAGCGGTCGTATGGTCACTAAATAGTGCCGTAATTCCCGATGTTTTGCCCACAAACCCTCCATCGTCGCCAGAAATATCATTTATGGACGATGGACCCTCTTGATATCTCGATAAAGTAGATGAACTTGAGTCATTTACTTGAAGTGTAAATGATGACATTGAACCATCATTAAATAATTCTACTTCAATCTTATCAAGTCTACATAGGTTATTAGTATCAAATATCTGGAATAATGGGATACCATTTAGAACTGTATCTGAGTTATCGTCCAATGTAAACGTACCAAGACATGTCTGACTACTATCGGTACTGCTGACGACCTCCTTATCGCCAGTACCAACTCGGGCATATAGTATCTTATCGTAAATATAAATACTAAATCCGTATCCAGTCGCACCAACCTCTAATAGAATATAGTTTTTATCAAATTCAAAGTTAGAGGCTAAAAATTCAAGGGTGAAAATTACACGATTGAAAGTACTATTATTAATTGTTAGATTTGATAGCGTTGTACCAATATCTGATATACCTGTTTGATAATTGATTGGGCTAATAACATCCGAAAATTCTGATTCTGGTTCAGGTTCAGGTTCAGGTTCTGGTTGTTCAGGTTCAGGTTCAGGTTCTGGCTCAGGCTCAGGTTCAGGCTCCGACTCTGGTTCTGGCTCTGGCTGTGGTTCCGGTTCCGGCTCAGGTTCAGGCTCTGGTTCTGGCTCCGGTTCTGGTTCTGGCTCAGGCTCAGGTTCTGGCTCAGATTCAGGTTCTGGTTCTGGCTGTGGTTCCGGCTCAGGCTCAGGTTCTGGTTCTGGTTCCGGTTCCGGTTCAGGCTCAGGCTGTGGTTCCGGTTCTGGCTCTGGTTCCGGTTCTGGCTCAGGTTGAGGTTCCGGTTCTGGCTCTGGCTCTGGTTCCGGTTCTGGCTCTGGCTCAGGCTCTGGCTCAGGTTCAGGTTCAGGTGACGATTCAGGTTCTGGTTCTGGTTCCGGTTCTGGCTCTGGTTCTGGCTCTGGTTCTGGCTCTGGCTCAGGTTCAGGCTCTGGCTCAGGTTCAGGCGATGGTTCCGGTTCTGGCTCAGGCTCTGGTTCTGGTTCAGGCTCTGGTTCTGGTTCAGGCTCTGGTTCTGGCTGTGGTTCCGGTTCCGGCTCAGGTTCAGGCTCTGGTTCTGGCTCCGGCTCAGGCGATGGTTCAGGTTCAGGCTCTGGCTCAGGCTCTGGTTCTGGTTCAGACTCAGGTTCAGGCTCTGGCTCAGGCTCTGGTTCTGGTTCAGACTCAGGTTCAGGTTCCGGTTCTGGCTCTGGTTCTGGCTCTGGCTCAGGCTCAGGCTCTGGCTCAGGTTCTGGTTCTGGCTCTGGCTCAGGTTCCGGTTCAGGCGATGGTTCCGGTTCTGGCTCAGGCTCCGGCTCAGGCTCTGGTTCCGGTTCTGGCTCTGGTTCTGGCTCTGGCTCAGGTTCCGGTTCAGGCGATGGTTCCGGTTCTGGTTCAGGCTCTGGTTCCGGTTCTGGCTCTGGTTCAGGTTCCGGCTCTGGTTCTGGCTCTGGTTCAGGCTCAGGCTCAGGTTCAGGCTCTGGCTCTGGCTCAGGCTCAGGCTCTGGTTCAGGTTCCGGTTCAGGTTCAGGCTCAGGTTCTGGTTCAGGCTCTGGCTCTGGTTCTGGTTCTGGTTCTGGTTCAGGCTCTGGCTCTGGTTCTGGTTCTGGTTCTGGTTCAGGTTCTGGCTCTGGTTCAGGTTCTGGCTCAGGCTCAGGCTCAGGCTCAGGTTCAGGCTCTGGCTCTGGCTCGGGCTCAGGCTCTGGTTCAGGTTCTGGCTCAGGCTCAGGCTCAGGCTCAGGTTCAGGCTCTGGCTCTGGCTCGGGCTCAGGCTCTGGTTCAGGCTCTGGCTCTGGCTCTGGCTCGGGCTCAGGTTCAGGTTCTGGTTCAGGCTCGGGTTCAGGCTCCGGTTCAGGTTCAGGCTCGGGTTCTGGCTCAGGTTCAGGTTCTGGCTCAGGCTCAGGCTCAGGCTCTGGCTCTGGCTCGGGCTCAGGCTCTGGTT
>Ga0209632_10000506_pt1 | contig 40682 bp, 35 predicted proteins | sample COG_10_FD_184754 | JGI IMG/M metagenome (GOLD analysis project Ga0209632, IMG submission 184754) | Pelagic Microbial community sample from North Sea - COGITO 998_met_10 (SPAdes) (version 2) | ecosystem: Environmental > Aquatic > Marine > Neritic zone/Coastal water | place: Helgoland, sampling... | reverse complement strand
TATATAAAATGTGTGAATTATTGGATGAAAAAAAGTTTTTACCATTTTTCCCAATGTTGAAAGATCCAGTAAAAAGAATAGAACAAGATGTAATATGGAAGAAAATATGTAATGAATTAAATTGGGAGTTTATACCAACCATTTAAAATATTTACAACTTTTAAATTGATATTTAAAAGCTAATATAATTATTTTTATTATTAAAATAATAAAAATGATTAGAGCAGCAAAGAATGGTTGTGCATCAGATGTTATATTCAATGGAAAAAAAGTATATCATGATTGGGAACACGGTGATACACATAAAAGTCAATTAGGGATGAAATTATGCACTATTAAATGGATTGAAAATAATGTAACTGATAAGTCAAAATTAAAGGAAGTAATGAATTTATTTAGTGACTGGCAGTTATATGAAAATGGATGGTATGTTCCTTACGTTAATGGTTATAAAAACGAACATTTGTTTTATTATTTGACACAAATGCATGGTTATAGTGGTGTTAGACCTAATGAGTTGAAATATTTTAATTGTATATAATACAATTCTAGATAATACAATTATTTATAAGTTTCAATTAATCTCCCAAACATTTGTGTTAAGTAAATAACTAAAAATAATATGATTATATGTGGTATTAAATAGCTCAAAAGGTGTTCATCTCTTAATTCAGAAATATTATAATCAACAAGAGAAATTAATAGCAAACTCCACCCAATTATCCAATATAAATTTTTATAGTATTTCAAACTATCTGAAAATGCGAATGGTATTAAAAAACTTATAACAATTAAAAATTTCATTATTAATAAACCAATTAATGCAAAAAACGGATTTTGAGAATCGTCTTCAGTATCTTCTGCTTTTTTTGAAATATACATACCATATGCTTCCGATATACTATCTGCAATAGCTAAAGAAATAATACTAATAATTAAATAGTTTTTTGAAATTTTTGTTTGAACTAAACCAGTAATTAAACCAACAGTAGTTATTATACCGGAATTTGCCCCAAAAAACATACCTTGTCTCAATGACGAATTCATAATATATATTTTATATATTATAAATAAGTAATAATATCAGAATCATGTAATAAATTTTGCTACATACTTCTTCATTTTTCAAATTTTATTTGAATATTACTTGTTTAAAATGTTATATTTATTTTTTTTAAAGTTTATTTTTTTTTAGTCTATTTTTTTAGTTATTTATTCCTGTTCGCGTCACGAACCTCCTTTCATTCGTCTTCTTCTTCTTCTCCTACGCTTACGTTTTCTTTTTGGTGCCTTTTTGGTGTATTTTCGCTTGGGTCGTCTTGAACGCGTTCTTCGTTTTCTTGTTTTTGCCATTATAATATATAGATTGATTATTTCTTTTTATAAATTAATAAATATTGGTGAACTTTAACAGTATATCCTAATCTTTTTGTTTGGGGTAACATTATTTTAATAGGTGATATTTTTTTATATGAGAGAATAATTTTATCAAATGGTATCATACCACAACGTTCTAAAATTTTTTCAGTTTGATAAGTAAAATCATAAAATTTATGATTTTTCCTCCAATCACCTACCATAATACAATATTTTGCACCGGGTAAAGCTTTTTTTACAACACGTTTCCACAATATTTCATATTCTTTTAAAAAAGTATTCCAATCTTTTATTCTATCTAAACCATCTTTATTATTATATTTTTCTAAATTCCAATAAGGAGGACAGGTAAGTAATCCGTCATGTTCTGGTATTTCGTCTATTAAACTATTTGCTAAAAAATTATAAACATTATATTTTTCTTTTGCATTTTGAATTGCTTTTTCTGAGATATCGTAGCCAATATATGTTTTATTTGATTTTTTTATAGCATTGTGGCGTTCCCCCCAACCAGCAAACGGGTCAAATATAATAGATGTATCTCGTAAATGATATTCTGCGCACCATTCTGCTACATCTAAAGGAAATGGACTATATGTGGCTCGACTTGATTTTTTTTCATGATGTTGTTTGCCTCTAATACCATTTTTTCCAATGGGTTTAACATCGTATACTGATACTGGAATATATTTATAACTTATATCATTTATTTTTGAATTATTTTCATCAGTGTTATTCATTATTTATTAAAAATTATTAATTTATGTTTAAATTTATAATTTTCTAAAGATTTCTAAAGTATTTACATCATTCTTGGGAATCCAACGAGATTGGCTCCAATACCGAAACCAGCGCCAGACCTAGCAGATACTGCCATTGAAGGAACATATGTATCAAGAATAGAGAATGTAGCAGCTGCGGTAAGGGCAATAAGAAGGACTTCATCTAAGTTAAGAGATTTCTTGGGGATTGCGTATGCGGCAATAGCTACCATAATACCTTCAACAATGTATTTAACAGCTCTGCGCATTAATTCGCCTAAATCTAATGAATTCATTAATCGTTGAAACATTATTTATATTAATAAAGTAGAAAAAAAATAAATACGAATTAAATTAATATTGTAAAAAAAAAACTTAAATAACATTGTAATATTTATTAATATAAATGGAACAGTCTGATAATTTCGTTAAACAAAAAAAATCTAACGGGTCGCCTAACCCTATATATGTTGATTTATTGGAAGAAGATAGACCTATTTCTGGACAAAAATTTGCATGTATTTCTTTTGTTTCACCTGAAAAAGTATTAAAAGAAAAGAAGCATTTTTATTTTGAAGAATTTTTAAAAGATTTTGATATTACTAAATCAACTGAAAAATTTACACAATTTTTGAATTTTATAGGTTATAAGTATGACCTTAAATTTGAAGATTTAACTAGTGATTTGAATGAATTTCTTAAAAGTGAAGCAGATGATATAAATTCCACGTATGTTTCAAACGCCTACAAAAATTTTGTAGATGCAAATGAAGAAAGATTAGACGAAGAATTTTCTAATGCACACCATTATCAAACAAATACTAGAGGTATTAAAATTAGAGGAGTTTATTCTAGTCAGGGCGAAGCTGAACTACGCTGTAAGTTATTGCGAGAGGTAGACCCGAATCATGATGTTTATGTAGGACCGGTTGGTATGTGGATGCCATGGGAACCAGAAGCTTATAAGACAGGTCGTGTAGAATATTTGGAAGAGCAATTGAATCAGTTAATGAGTGAGAAAATTAAGAATGAAGAATATGCTAAAATGGAATTTGAAAAGAGAGTTCGTGAAGCTAAGGAAGATGCAATTAAAGAAAATATTAAGATGGCTAGAGAAACAGGTAATAAGTTAACACAAAATATTGATGAAAACGGTAATTTAGTAGGTGTAAATAATACAATTGAAGAGACTTTGGGATTAAAAGAAGAGATTACTACGGCGGATATTCAAAAGGAATTATTTGAAGGTGAAAATATTGTTATTCCAAGTAGAGATAAGGGTCCTAGAAAGTTTAACGCTGATGGTGAACGCGATTAAATAATTTTATATATTTTTATTTTTTATATTTTTCTGAGTAAAAAATATAAAAAAATCATACTTAAAAAAAGAATAATATTAAAAGATATAATGGTTGAAAGTTATCGCGTTTGTGCAGTTTTTTCTTTAAAGGATAATGAATGTAAAAATAAATTCATTGAATGGTGTAATGGTGATAATGGATTAAAAGTTACTAGAAATTGGGAAGGTTGTCAAACGTTAGAAATGTATGAAGCTAGTGAAAATTCAAATAAAATTATTATTTGGCAGAAATGGGATAATAAACAAGCACAACAATCTTATATTAAACATAGGTATGACGATGGAACGTTTGATCTATTGACACCATTAATGTCTGCACCGCCAGATATTAATCCAATAAAAGAAATGATAATGAAAACAGATAAAGAATTAGTTGAAGATGTTATTAAGAATATGTGTAGTACAGACTATAATACAGTTATCAGCCATATGCATGAAAATTGTTTAATAATACGACCAAGTGGAAATCCTTTAGATGTTAATGGTTATAAGAATATGATGACGAGTGATGATGTTTCAGTAGAATTAAATGAATTTATTTCTATTAATAAGTTGGAAATACATGGGGATATGGCATTTGTTTGCTATACGAGTCATGGTAAATTTAATTATAAAGGAACTGAAAATGATGATTTTGCGGTATTTACAAGTATACTTAAAAAAATTGAGGGAAAATGGGTTGTTATTCATGGACAACGTTCAAAGGGTCGAAATATGGGTGGCTATTATGGTAATCCCCCAAAATTTTAATTTTATTTTTTTTTATATTTTTATTTTTAAATATAAAAAACTACCATTTATTCTTTTTTACATTAATTCTAGGACCTTTATGTCCCATTTTAGGGTCGTATTCATCATCATCATCATCATCGGAATTAAGGTCTTTTGACATTTCCCAAAATTCTTTTGAACCTAATCTAAAATTATTATGAGCGGATGCTTTATACCAAAAAATTTGGTCTCCTAATTTATTTGATTTTGCATTATTAGCAATAACTAAACATTCATAATTTTCAGTACATTGGTCCATAACTTGACAAAAAGATTCAAACGTGGTAAACATACCTGCATAATTCTCATAAATACGTTTGCGATTTGTGATATATGGTTCTCGTAATATAAAAGTATAATCAATGTTTGTTCTTAAATTAGGAGGGACACCTAGAGGATATTGCATTGTAATTACTAACATAATTTTCCAATGACGACCATTCATAAAAAGTAAACGCATAACTTTCTCTCTAGACCATGAATTATCATATAGACAATCATCCAAAATGACAAATGCTCTTGCATCAATATTAGATTTACCATAAGCTTGTGTTTCTTTTTTAATTTGTTTAAGAACAATTTTTTGTCTTTTTAGAATATTTTCAATTATAGCACTATTGTATTCATCATGAATAAACAATTTAGGGACAAGCTTACCATAAAAACCATTACCAGCTTCAGTTCCCGAAATAACAGTTCCAATTGGAATATCTTGATGATAATATAATAAGTCTTTTACTAAAAAACTTTTACCTGTATCACGACGACCGATTAATACAATAACGGGACCTTGTGTTGAATTTGGGTCAAAACTAATTTTTCGCATATCAAATTTTTTTAAATCAAGATTCATTGTATATTTAAGAAAGAGTTAATAAATCATAAAAAAATACGCGAAAAATTTCAAAAAAATAAAAATTTCAAAAAAATATAAGTTAAAAACAAAAAATAATATTGATTCAATAACACATAATGTCTCTTTTTGATATTTATTATAAAAAAAATGATAATTCCAAATTATTTAGCTATTTATCTGAAAAGTCGAAAAATAAAATAAAAAATATAAAAAATTTTATTCCACTTTATTCAAGATTTTTTTCATTAACCGAATCTAATTATGATAAAATAAATTTAAATCATAAATATCATATTCATGATATTAAAAGTGAAGATAGTGAAAACAATACTTTTACGGTTTATTTATTTGATAATAGTAAAAATAAAATATTAAAACAATCATTTTTCAAATTTTCACCTTTATTAAATGTAACTAAATTCTTAGCAGGAAAATATAAAGATATTTCTGAAAATATAATTAGAACTCTTCCTAAACTTAAATCAAGTGAAGATATTATTAAAAAAATTGAATGCTGTAATAATTGTGCATATACTGATTCATTTTTTTCATATTTATCAAGTAAGTTATTACATCATTATAAATTTCCACACGGAGTTGATTTTTATGGTTCATTTTTAGGTATACAAGAAAAATTTAAAATAGATATTACAGATGATTTGGAATATTTATATGATTACGATTTTTTTCATGATAATCAAAATGTTTTATTTGAAACAGACGTTATTGATGAAGCTATGTTAGATGATGACACAAGAAAAAATCGTATTAAAATAAAAATTAATGGAAAAGAAAAACTTACGATAGACAATATGAATAATAAAATATATGAAGATGTATTTGAAGAATTAACTATTGAAAATATAAACAAATTAAACAATAAAAAATTAAATGATATATCATTAAATAATAATATAGATTATCTAAGAAAAGCTGTATTAGATAATAAATCGGAAAATAATAAAACAAATAGTGAATGTTCATCGCGAGTATCCAATACTGATAATGAAGATAGCGAAGAAGATAGCGAAGAAGATAGCGAAGAAGATAGCGAAGAAGATAGCGAAGAAGATTCTAAGCATGATAGTAATATTTCAGAATATAGTAGTATATGTGATGGAATAAATGCATATGTATATGATTTCCCATGTCAAATAATTTGTTTAGAAAAATTAGATAAAACATTAGATGAATGTGTCGAAAATGAAGAATTAAACTTATCAGATAAAGAATGGTCATCATGTTTATTTCAAATTATAATGATATTGATTACATATCAAAAAGCCTTTAATTTTACACATAATGATTTACATACAAATAATATCATGTTTAATTACACTGAAAAAAAGTATCTTAATTATTTTTATGATGGAAAGTATTGGCGAATTCCAACACACGGTAAAATATATAAAATTATAGATTATGGTAGGGCAATATATTCTTTTAAAGGTAAAGAAATTATTAGTGATTGTTTTTTTAAAACGGGTGATGCTGCGGGACAATTTAATTTTTCAATATTTAAAAATAAAAATAAAAAAGAATTAAAACCAACTTATGGATTTGATTTATGTCGTTTGGGGTGTTCATTATTTGATTATTTTATCCCGGATATAACTGAAAAAATAACTAATCCTATTGCAAAATTAATAAACGAATGGGTTAATGATGATAATGGTAAAAATTTATTATATAAATCTAACGGAGAAGAAAGATATCCTGATTTTAAATTATATAAAATGATTACAAGAAAATGCACAAAACAAATACCACATAATCAGTTATCTAATCCTTTATTTAAAAAATTTATTTCAAGTAAAAGAAAAATAGGTAGAAAAGCTAAAATAATAAATATTGATAAAATTCCAAGATATTCTGAATGATTAAAAAGCAGGCGTATCAGTAAAAACTTCAACAAATTCTTTAGTTTTTACTTGTTTTAATTGTGTTAAAATATAATGAGTAATTATAACTGACATATAAACTAATAAAGCATCTCTAACCAATATCTTTGGTGGCACATTTTTCTTTGTAATAAAACGCATTTCTATAAACTTTACAATTAAGAATAAAAAACTTATTATAAACCCATTTAATAAAATGTTTTTGTTCATAATTATATAATTAATAAATTGTAAAATATTATTAATTATACGCAAATTTATGCTAAAACTTCAATATCGTCTAAAATAGGATTTTTATTAATTTTGAAATCCTGTGAAATATTTTGAATATCGCTAATATCTAAAGTAATATTATCCCCACTTATTTTTAAAGGACCATCATCATTAAAATCATCATCAAAATCATCATCGTCATCATCATCTTCTTGTTTTCTTTTAATATTAGCTAGTCGGCTAATTTCAGCTAATCTTTCAGTTGTTTTGGGTGCATGAATTACAGATTTTTTATTTGTTCCCATATCTAATATGTGGTCATCATCCGAAAAAGATATATTTGTTTTTGGTGACATAATCGGCGATTTTGGTCTTAAAACAGGACTTACAGTTGGTGTTACCGTTGGTGTTTCGGGTTCAGGTTTGACTAACACAGCTGGTGCGGATAGTGCTGGCGCTACTATAGGTGCAGTTGCTGCTACTGCGGGTGCGGGGGTAGTTGCTGCTACTGCGGGTGCGGGGGTAGTTGCTGCTACTGCGGGTGCGGGGGTAGTTGCTGCTACTGCCGCCGCAACCTCGGGAGCTACCTCATTTTTAATAGAAGCGGTTGCCTCCTTAATAGCATTATCAGCAATTTCGTTATTCGTTAATAATGTAGGTTCTTCTACACTAATTTCATGGTCTTTATCAACTGTGTCCATCTTATTTATTTCAATATCTTTATTTTTATCACTATTTTCATTATTTTTTTTAGCTTCCTCTAACATATCAATAGCTTCGTCTTCTGTAACTTGTTTTTCTAAAGTTTCTTCTATTATTTCATCATAAATCGTTTCATCCATATAAGCTCTTAGAATTTGTTCTATTGGCATAGAATCACGCATAACTTTTAAAATACATTCGCGGCATAATAATTCTGCTTCTCGCATATTTTTCTGATAACTTAAAGGCATAATATCTTTTTCGAATAAATAAATATTTGCATATAATTTTCTAGCAAAATTAATGTAAACATTGTGAATAAAATCTTCTAATTTTGGAATATCAATTTCTAATTTTTTTTGTTGATTAGAAACTCTTATACTTGTTAAAATTTTTAATTGTGTAATGTGAACACATGTCAATAAATCTTCCAAATAAGGACAATTGCTATCGTTTATAATTCTATTAGTTTCTTCCTTAATTATGTTTGCATTCCATTTCGGAACTCTAGATAAAAAATTTTGAAATGTCATTAAATATTTTTCTTCTTCATTATTATCTACACATAAATCAACTGCCTCATTAAAAATGGATTTAATACCCAAAACAATTAAAGGTGTTAAAATATTTAATAATCTAGAAGAATATTCATTTTTAGCTTCAGACAAAACATTCATATTGTAGTCATCCATTTACATTGATAATATATTTTCTAAATTTATATTTTTCCGCATAAAATAAAAATAACAATAAATAAACATTAATACTTTTTCATTTCTAAATTCTAATCTAATTTTATCAAAATAAAATAAAAAATCATATTTTTTATTATCATTAAAATCTTTAATAATATTAATTATATCTAAAGCAGAATAACCTTTATCATAAATTAAATTAATAAATTTAATAAGTGATTGTAAATTTTTAATATTGTCTTTTTTTTTTAATTTATTTTTTAACCATATTTTTTTTTTAATGTTATAATCTTCAAGCTCTTTATTTTTTTGTAAATGTAAATTTACAACATTATTATTTATATTTGGTGGTGGTATATAAATATTGCAAAATCTTGATAATATAGGTTTTAATAACGTGTTAATATTTTCTACAATAACAAAAAACCTAGTATTGTGACTAAATTGTTCTATACATCTTCTTAATGCAGATTGTGCATCCATGGTTAATTTTTCAGCATTGAATAATACAATACTTTTAAAATATTTACCGTTAAAGTTTTGTATATTTGTTTTTGCAAAAAATTTTAATTCATCTCTAATAAAACGAATTCCTTTACCATGAGCACAATTCACATACATCACATATTTTTTAATTTGTTCTTTATCATTTTTATAAATTTTATTAATAAATTTATTTAATATATGTTTCTTTCCGGTTCCCGAAGGACCATAAAAAATTATATGAGGAATTTTAAATGTTTCAATAAAATAATTTAATTTTTTAAATAAATTCGCATGAATATTTTGTTTTTTATAATTAGTGGATGACAGAATAATTTCATTCATATATTTTGTAATTGCAATTTAGTTTTAAATTTAAAAAATGATAAATTATATTTATATAGAATATATATTATTAAAAATATGTTAATATAATAACACATTTTTTAAATAAATTTATGCGACACTATTAAGTGGCTTAGAGTATGGATTATCATTAAATGCACTTAATATATCACCAGTATTACGACCACATTGAACAACTCGTTCTCTAAGATTTCTACCCGACACTTCACCAACATTGCTAATATTTGCTGGTCTTTTTGTAAAGTTAGGTTGTATTTGTGCTGGGCATGTTGCTCTATTTGAAAGATTGCATACATTTTGAGAGCCAGAAAATATTTTTTGATTACCAGTTCGTATTCTATCAACGCGTGATAATTCTTGTTTATTTGGATTAAGTCTAGTATTATATTCTGTGTTATAAACTCTGGCATTTGTAACATTAGCTGAATTATTACCAATATATGATGTAGTTGTAGAATCACGTTGTTGTCCAACGGGAGTTTGTTTATTATTAATATAACCCGCATCATGACGCGAGCCACCCTGCGTAATATATTCATTTTTAATTGTTTGTTCTTTAATAGTTGTTTTAAGTTTATCAGCAGGATTCCATATAATACTATTGGAAACAGAATAGTTGCCTTCAGCATTACCGGTTGGTCGCATATTACCAATAACATTTTGTTTACGAGATGGTCTTAACACGTCTAATATAGGTGCAACCATAGCCTTAAATCCGCGACTGACAGGTCCTAATTCTTTTTGTTGTTTTGTTAAATTTCTAGCATTCGCTAAAGGTTTATATCCTTCTTGTTGAATTTCGCGCATATCTTTCGTTTTAACTTTCCAACTATCTTTACTTGTAGCAACTCCTAAATTTTCCGATTTAAATTGTGGTTTTTGTGAACGCCGAATAACTGGTGTGGAATATGTGCCATTAGCATCAGGAGCACTTTGTCCAAAATATTCTCTTGTTTGAAATGCGCGATTTTCAGGTCTTAATGTAATTGTTCCTCGAGCTTTCTGCGCCTTCTCAATACCTGTTGTAGTAAACCATCGGTCTTCACCATTAATATAATAAGTATCTGGGCGATTTTTTTCAACTCGACCAATATGTTTAACCGAAGAAGACTTATTGGGTTTATAAGCGCCCAACATTTGTCCTTCATAAGTCACTTTTGGATTATTGGCAGTTCTTAATTCATCTACTGTTTTGGGTCGCCAAATATCTCTACCCTCCATAGCTGAATTAAATCCACCACTACCACTTACTCCATCTTTTTTATTAATACCAGGACCAACCCGAATACTTTCAAATGGTTTAGTATTGTTCATTTTTTGTGATAAATTACTTCGCATACGTTGTTCCATAAAATCCGTTGTTGAAGGCATACCATAATTCCAATTCATGTCTTTCTGAGGTTTAAATAATGGTGCTTGCCCTTCTTTTTGTATACGCTGACTACCAGTTCCAGTATATTTATCTAAAAGTCCTTCGTTTGAACCAGTCGTCGATTGTGTAACAGATGAACCAAAATAGGGAACCATATTATTATGAGTCATTTCATTTGTATTCATTGATTCTCCAGCCATATTTTTAAATTGAGCATTTGTTTCATTATTACTCGATATTGTATCACCCATATCTCCATTAGGATTATAATAATTATCAACCGTATTTTTTATACCACTGTATTGATTTATATTTTTTTCTAATTCTTCACGGTTTACTATTGGCCAATTTTTAACTGGGGTATTTGTATTTGGCAAATGTTTTTTATGCATTTGTGTAAAAGCTTCAGCATTTTTTTTATCTTTATTTTGTTTTGATAGAATAAATAATCCACCAAATGCTACTAAAGGTATTGCTAATTCCATTATTATATATATATCATTTTTTATTTTAATTATTTTTACAAGAAAATTAATTAAAATAAAAATAAATAATTTATTGTGTTAATAAAGAACACGGATATTCAGGAACATAACTATCTCTTTCTAATAATCTTGTATTTAAATTATTATGAAAATGCTTACAAACATTTTCTTGGGGGTCCATTAATAAAGGATATCTATGATTTTGTTCTAAATCCCTATATAACCAAGATGGATGAGTGCTTCTAGTTTGGTCTGTTAAAGAAATATTATTTTCAGGATATTGAATATTAAATGTTTTAACATTATTATTTTGATTTTTATTATTACAAAATTTATATAATTTTTTTCCTACATTTTTTAAATCACTATCAATATCAATTGGATGTCCATTATAAACACCTCTTAAATTAGCTCCCCATTTTTGCATACGTAATTGTGGATCATTAAATACAGCTGGTTTATCACCATTTCCAGGAACATTTAAAATATATCTACCCGGTCCAGTTGCCTGCTGTAAATTTTTTTGAGTTCTACATTTATCATAATTAAACCTAGTAAAAGCCATTATATATATATATATGTAAATTTATAATATTTTTTTAAATTAAAATTTTATTTCTAAACTTAGACTAGTATTATTTTATTGTTATTTCCGTATTATTAAATACAATACCTGTTTGATTATTCCATTTTGAGCCCGAAACATCTGCACCTAACCAAATCATATATCCTTCATCCCAAAGTTCTGCATCAAAATTTATATCATGATACTTAGTAGTGCTGTTTATGACTTTTCCAAATGGTGAGTGCCTGATAATCCATGTTTTTTCATTTCCAGAAAAATCGGTCCCATCAAAAGTATCATTGAGATATAATCGTGAAATATTAAATCCAGCATCTGTTGGAATTGTTCCAAAACCCATACCATGCACGTTTAACCCGTTAAGTAATTTTCCACTTACATTATGTATATCACCTAATCTAAGACGTGATTCATTCCATAATATTTCATCACCATTTGTGTAATATAATCTTATTAAATTATAACTACTATCATAACCTTTTGTTACTCCACCTAAAATATCTCGTCTATCAAAGATATTTAATGAATCTCCTCTTCCCCCATAATATCCAGTATTAATAACTGTTTCTAAACTTATGTTAAAATTAACACCCGAAACATCAATCCCATTTTCATCTTTTACAATATCTTTTCTTTGCATTCTAATAGTAATATTGTATGTTCCAGTTTTAGTAATGGTTGGATTTCCTGAAAAATTATATATATTTTTATTTTTATCATAAAATTTAATTGTATTATTACTTGTATCAAAAAATAATTTATATTCATTTGCGTTGGGTAAATCATTAAATGACGGTTTTCCTCCAGTATTGTTAAAAACAATAAAAAATTTAGAATTATTTCTTGTAACATTGATTACTGTAGTTTTAAAAATAAATACATTTCCAAATTTCCAAAGTTCCCCAGTTGATGTATGAAAAATGCCTTGGTCTGGTGTAATTTCTATTATAGGCTCTTTTAAAGAAATTATTTTTAATGTTTGTTCACGTTCATTCTTTTCTGGTGCAGGTGGTGGATAAGTTCCCCATGATTCAGGATTAACAGTAGTTATCACATCATTAAGCCCATTAAAAAAACGACATTGGGAATAAATAAATGTTTGATTCATAAAAATAAGAGCCCCTTTAATAAGATTACCAATACTAAATTTACCCCGAATAGGTAATCTAAATTGTCCTAAAGATTGACCTAAAAAATTATTTCCTATTGATATGTTTTTAAATTCCTCCTCATTATCAATTTCATTATTTATAAAAAAGAAAAGTTTTTTTTCTTTTAATAATTTTTCATTATTAATATTAACGCTTAATACATTTGGATTATTGACTTGATATATAGTTTTATACATATATGAAAAACTAAGTGATTCATCATATAACCGAATGGTTTGCAAATTTGAAGACATTATATAATAATTAAATTATTATTAGATAATATATTTTAATGTATTTTAATGTATTTTAAATATTGTTTTTAAACATGGTCTTTAATTCATTTATTTGCGATTGTAATGAATCAATCTCATTTTTCTGATTTTTAAATTGCTTTTGTTGTTCTTTAATGCATTCTATTAATAATGAAACAATTTTATCATAACGAACAGCTTTATATCCTGATAAACCATTTTTGATTACTTCTGGCAAAACATCTTCAATTTCTTGTGCGATAACACCTATTTCTGGACGACTTAAATCAATATTTTTATTAATATCGCAAACTTTTTCATTCCAATTGAATCTAACTCCCCTAAGTTTATCTACAATATCTAATGGATTTTTTATAGTTTCAATATTTGTTTTTAATCTTTTATCAGAACTTTGATAAAAAGTTGTAACATCACCGGTCACAAACTGATTACCCATGCAAGCTAACGAGTCACATTTTATAGTGCCTCTAACATCCAATGCAGCTTTAAAATTAACATCTGTATCCCAATCTAAACTGAACGTTAATCCTCGTGGATTTCTTATTTCGACATTACCATGATGCGTGATTCTTAATATATCATTATCTTCTGATAAATAACCACCATTTGCACTATTATAAAATCCCATATATTCTTTACCAGATTCATAATCATACTTAATTTGTCCCATTGCAGTTCCTTCTCCCGAGGTATTGTCAAATTTAATGAATATAATTTCACCAACACCATCATTGCATAATTCTAAATAAGAATGACTACCAATTCCGTTCGTAGACCCCCCATCAATGCTACTTTGTCCTAAATGACAACCAAATTTATAAGAGCTGGCAATTCCGGATTTAGCACCAATTATACTTAAAGCAGATGTAGGGTCACCACCTTTATTATCAAGATTGCCAATAATATTTGAATTTAGTATTCTAACTTTACCATCAAATAAAATTTTTATTTTTTCAGAACTATCAGTATAAATAGTCATAGAATCATCTTGGTTATTATAATCTATTCTACCTTTAAAATCATTAGAAGAACTATCTGAAAAATCAATTCTACAACCACTTGCATCACATAATTCTAAATAAGCTATATCATCAGGAGATTGACCTAAATGACAACCAACTGGGTGCATTTCTTGGTTACCATTCGGTCGTTGATTATCTTTATTAGAAATAATACTAAGAGATGATGTAGGATAACTTGTTCCAACTCCAATATTGCCAGATTTGTCAATAATCATTCTTTCCTTACCATGTGTAAAAAAATGAAGTCCACTAATATCCCATCCCCCAACAGAAATATCATTATCATCATAGGCTTCAATTCTAGTTTGTTGATTCCATGAAATAGTTCCACCTAAACCAGTCCATTTCATTTGACCTTCATAATCTGCAATACCTAGATATTGACCTTTTTCAGTATCATAAACAATCATACCAACTTTAGCAATATCTTTTTGATTAGATGGGTCTATTCTTCCATTGGGTGCGGCTGTGCCATGCATTCTAGGTATTAATAATGCTGAACCTTTTATTTCAACATAATCATTATTATCGTATTGAACAAAATTACGATAAACTGTTTTATTTCTATTACTAATTATTGTATTTGCAAGTATATTATTTGAAACATCTAAATTTTTCCAAACTTTCGCATTGTTTGATATATCGATATTGCCTTTGATTTCCAAATCATCATTACCTGTTATTTTATCAATTATATTCATTTGTCCACTAACAAGTAAATTATTTTGTATTTCTAATTGTGTTATAGCGGTAGACATGATTTATATACTATATATTTTTTTATTTTTTATATTTTAATATTCAAAATAAAATTAAGAGAATGGTCCGATTGGACGTTGACGTTTTTCAATAACTAATGGCACAGGCATTTCTGCACTTGTTTGCTCGAAAAATTTAACTGTATCTAAGTTATTGGTGCGCGTAGAAGGTTTTTTAAAAGGTTTCACTAAATTAGAAGTGCCAATTCCAAAAAGATAACTTTCTAAATCTGGTGTATTTTGTGAAAGAATACTGTGAGTATATGCCCCTGCCATATTACCCATGTTTATACCAAAACCTGGTAACATTGTTTTATTAGGAACTTTTTTTCCTTTGTATACTAAATATTCTCTATTTATATGTTCTCGTTTTTGGTCATTACAATATTGAGCTGGTAAGTTTTTTAAACAAGTAGATGCCATATTGATATATATAAACAAAAAATAAATTCAAATAGAATCTATTAATAACTTAAAATTAGGTTCCGATATAACATTGATTTTATTTAAATCTACAATACATTTATGAAAAATATAAAATAAATCAAATCTAAATAAATACATAAAAAGCATATCGTTAGTTAATTCAAAAGGCATTTTTAATTTTTTTTTTATTTTACTTAAAATCATCAAAATTTGCTTATTATCTTTATATTTCAAATAAATATCATGAACACCATCAGATAGTTTTTTAAAAAATAATTTATCATCAATCTTTTCATTATTAAAAAAATTAGTTAAATCAAATACATTAATAATATCTTTTCTATAACACGTATCATTAATTTTATTATCTTTTATAGAATATGTTAATTCATAATTAGTATTATAGTTCATTTAATAAATTATTATTTTAATTTTTATATATTTTTTATTAAAAAGATATAAAATTAACGATATTTGCGTTGGAAATAATCATTATCGCGGGTAATTTCGCGCGATGGTATGCCTCCGCGAATCCATCCTTCATTAGCTTCTCCTTCAATTAAATTTGCTGGATTTTGAATAGTTCTCTGAAGAGAAGGAACTAAATCAACATTTTCTACACCAAATGATTTTTCAGTATTTTTTTTGCAACTTTTTTTATCTCCTACATATGAACCCTGTTGGATTTTCGCCTCCTTAACTGGTTGGGGTCGTCCTCTTCCTAAAAATGGAACGGTTTTAAATGGTCTTTCTTCTAAAGAAATACGGCATTTTGGATTTGTTTGAATCGTGCCTATTCTTAAATTAGAATCACTATCAACATTGCATCCACCCGCACCTACTAAACCAGGACCACTATTGTAAAAAACATTAGGTTGACTTGTAGCAAACTTTATGGGTTGTTCCATACCACAATATTTTTCAAAATAGTTTTGTGTAGTATAAGTACCAAAATTATTATTTTGTTTATCTCTCTCTGATAAAGCACAAACATCATCACCAATTCTAGATAAATTATCGAAAGTATATGTGTGTAAACTTGCCATTTATATATATGTAATCTAATATTATTTTTTTATATTTAAAAAAAAAAATAATATTTTTTATGATTTATTGATAAGCATTACCCAATCGTCTTAGATTTTTACTACAAGCCATATCATCACCTTCTTTACATGATGACATATTACCATAACAAAATTCTGCAAATTTTCTTTGGTCATTTGGAATTTTTGTATTAGGCATTGTATGAAAATTTCTCATATTGTGTTCAAAACTAAGATTATCTCCTAAATCTCTAAATAATTTACTATTATCGGTTAATGAATTAGATAACTGTGGTGTTTTTGAAATCGAATTTATATTTTTTTTCACTGCATTATTGTATGCTGGTGCAGCACCTTTTCTTTTATTATTATATTTATAATCATCCATCATAACGTTCATTAAAGGATTTTTTCTTGTTGGTAAAGTAAATTTATCTTTCATAATATTTTTAAAATCTCCCAAACCATCCTCCTTTTCATACTTATTATATTGTCCACCGCGTTTATTTTCCCCTGAAAAACCTTCTTTTTTATTTTGCTTTTGCACTGTATAAAGTATTATAAATACCATCAATGTAATAACACCAGCAACCAAAATATTAAGTTGTCTTGAAAAAAAATAGCCTAAAATAGTTAAATAAATAATTAATCTACTAATAGAATTAAACTTTCTTTCCATAGATAAATATTGATAAGGCCATATTTCTAAAATATGATTTTTATTTGCTAAAACTGATACATCATAAATCCAAAATTTTACCATTATAAGATATATATAATAATTATTTTATTTTTATTAATTCTTTATTTTATAATCTTTATCTTTTCTCTTTTCTTTTTTTTTTCTTCTTCTTCTTCTTCTTATTAATGTTACTTTTTTTCATAACTGAATTTTCTATATTAAATGTTTTCTGTATATATTCATCATAACTGTCTTTATCTGTTGGAACCTTGCTATTTTCCTGTCTTTTTTGCATCTGTCTAAGTAGTATTTCTTGTTCTTTTTCTTTTTGTAATTTTCGTGCTTTTAATTTTTCAAGCATTCTATCACGCTGCGACGACTTTTTAATATTTTGTTTCATCATTGATTGAAATAAATTCATATTTACTTTTCCTCCTTTTCCACCAAGTCCACCACCCATTCCCATTTTATTCAACATATTTTCCATATTTTTCATACCCGGTGTATTTTTCATTTTTTCAACTAATTCACTAGCTTCTTTCATCAATTCAGTTTCTTTAAGCTCGCCAGATTTTAGTTTCTCATCTAATTTTGAACTAACTTTCTTAATCATACCCATCAATTTTCCAGGATTTTTAAATAATTTTGCAAAAACATCGTTAACATTTGAAATATTTTCCGGGTCAATATCCAAATCTTTTGCAGTATCATTCGCAATTTCTTGAGCCAATTGTCCAATTTTTCCACCCATCAATGAATTTAAATGGTCTTGTAAATCTTCGGGATTTGGAATATTTTTAAAATTATTAGAAACATCTTTTGACATGTTCTTTTCCATATCTTTAAAACCTTCCATATTTTTCATCATATCTATAAATTCAGTTCCCATTCCTGGAATATCCATATTTTTCATCATTTCTTCAATATTTGTAGGCGAATCACCATTCATAACATTTTTCATCATATCTTCAAATTCCGTTTCATTTATATTATTATTTGATAAATCCATATTTTTCATCATGTCTTGAAATAAATTGTTCATATCATTAAACGATTTTTCTGAATTAGAATTCATCATTCCACTTATATCAAATACATTGTTAATAGATGATACTACATTTTTTATTTTATCTTTTAATTCATTTTCATCAATCGCTTCAAACAGTTTAGCTGTATCCTTAAAACAAGTTGTATCATCTAAATTATTGGTCACTGAAAATAATATTAACTGTAAATACTTCCAAATAATATTTTTTGTATTATCTGATATATCTAATTTCCATATATCCTTAAAATCAATATTTTTAAAAAAACATGTATTTTTATCATCATCTATGAATATCTCATCATTTTCATATAATATATCAAAAAATCTCTCAGGGTATATTTCCAAACAATAATTAAATACAAATTGAAGTTTTGTTTCTGATTGATTTGTCATTTTTAAAAATTCTAATTCATTTTCAGTAAATTTTTCATGAAACTCGGGGAGAGTGGTTATTATATCATTCATAAAGTCTTTAATTAACTTTTTAAATTCGCTTGTAATCGTTATTTCACTGTTCATCTATTTAAAAATATATTAGTAAGTTTTAAATAGATAAAATATTAATTAATATTTATAAAAAATAACTTTGTGATAATTTTGTCAATATTTGAACATATTTCATGGCAATCATTTTTGAATCATTATTTAATTGACTAATAGAAACACGTAATCTATTATAAGATTTTAAAACATATTCTGAATTACCTTTTAAATCCGTTAAATCGGTAGCATAATTTTTATTTTGAAAATAATTAAAATCGCCTTTTTGAATAATATCAAAATAAGGTTGTTCTATATAAAAATGCCATATAGAAATTAATTTTACAGGATTATATTTACATAAAGTGTCAACAATTCTATTTAAAGATTTAATACTATCATCCTTTGGAAAAAAAGATATTATTTTTTTTAAAAACTCTTGAATCTGGATATTAAATATTTTTAAAATATTCGACTTATTTGATTTTTTTTTGGAAAACATATTATATTTATAAAAATAATTAAAAAATTTTAAATTATTTTTTTTTAATATTTATTTATATTTATATTGAATACTTTTTGCTTCTTTCTTCTTGCATTTTGCTTAATAATTTAGAAACATTTGAAGATTTTATTTTATCTGTTGATATATTTTCAGGAGGTGTTTCTATTTCATCTTTATACTCACACTCAGCGAACGAATGCATTTGTCTCATTCCGCCCTTTCCCTTTGTTGATAATTCATCAGAATTTTGGTCTAAATAAGAATAATTATCAGATAATGATGTTCCCATTTCATAATGTGAAAATGCTAAAGGTTCAATATTATTCTTAGTATCTTTTTTATTATTATTTCTTAAAATTGGTCCAAATAGTTCCATAATTTCATTACCATAAATTATTCTATTTCCTCTATTTAATAATAATAATGCTGGAACTTGATTAATTTCGGGAGGCATTAATAATTCTTTTCCGTCACTTAAAACAATATATGTTTTCTTATCAATTAATTTACGTTTATCGATGCATAAAAAATGAATATCATTTTTTATTTTATCTCTACCAACTTTATGAATTATTTTTTTACAGTTTTCACAATATTTGCTATAATATAAGACATAACTCATTTTTATATATTATATAAGTTTTTGAATATAGAAATTAAACTTATTAAATTGATATTAATGAAATATTAATAAAAATAAAATAATAAATAGTATTATATTATGAGCGAAAGTAAATTAGATTTACCTCGGATTAAAGATGTACGTGAAGATAATGGTTTATTGTATTTTACTGCGACATCTTGCAATGTTAGTATAATTAATAGTATTCGTAGAACAATTTTAAGTGATATTCCGGTTATTTGCTTTAAAACTGAACCTCACAATGAAGTAACAGAAAAATTAGAATCAACGATTATATATGAAAATACAACAACATTAACAAATGAAATAATTAAACAACGACTGGGTTGTATACCAGTTTATTTAAAAGTAACTGATAACGCGTTGGTAGAAAATTTAGTTGTTGAATTAGACGTTATAAATAAAACCGAGAATATACTTTATGTTACTAGTGAAGATTTTAAGGTAAAAGAAGTAGCTACGAATAATTATTTAAAAGAAACCGCTGTAAAAAAAATATTTCCACCAAATAAATTAACGAATGATTTTATATTATTTAATAGACTAAAACCGAAAATATCAAAACATCAAGATGGTGAAAAATTAAAATTGCATGCTAAATTGCATGTAAATACTTCAAAAGAAAATAGTCAATGTAATGTTTGTTCAACTATTGGTTATAATAATACAATTGATAACGTTAAAAGCAATGAAGCTTGGATGATATATCAAGATAAATTAAAAGCAGAAGGAAAAAGAGGAAAAGATATAACCAATATAGAGAAAAATTGGTTTAATCATAACGCAAAAAGATATTTCGTTGAAAATTCATTTGATTTTAGATTAGAAACTATTGGAATATATTCTAATCAGGAACTAATAAAAATGGCTTGTAATATATTGACAAATAGATTGGAAGATTTAAAAAAACTTATTCAAGAAAACGAACTTGAAATTCAAAAAGATACTATAAATACAAAATATTCATTCGATATTGTTTTACCTAATATTAGTTATACTATCGGAAAAATGTTGGAATATTTATTATTTGATAGATATTTTGAGAAAAAAAATACATTTTCATATGTTGGATTTATTAAAAAACATCCACATGATGATTTTTCGATAATTAGAGTCGTTTTTAAAAATGGTGATGAATCAAATATTGATAATATTAAAACATTATTGATAACATGTATAAATTATTCTCAAGAAATTTATAAACATATTTATGATTCTTTCATATGATTATTTAAATTATTTTGAGGTTGTTTCAATTCCCTATATTTATAATTCATACTAAACATAATTTTTTCTGTTGGTATGGTTTTAATGTATTTTTTAATAAAAGTAAAATTGACTTTTTCACTATTTGGTCTTAAAACTTCAATATAATGCTTATGTAGCGCATACAAAAGTGGTTTATATTCAAATGGACATTCCTTTAAATATATTCTTCGTTCAATAAAACATTCGATGTATAAATTATAAAATATCTCAGACCAATTATAAAAGCTATTTTTATATTCTTCAATAGCTTCTTTATTTTCAGGAAAATAATATAAATACTCATTTAATTTATTTAGTTTATACAATTCTAAAAATTGATATTGAAGTTTAGGATTATTTCCTCGAATTCTTTTAATTTTCTCATATTCAATATTTCGAATTTTTGTTCTTTCATTTTTATTATTTGTAATAACAAAACCTTGTAATTCATATCCAATTTGTTCACCAGAACATAGCAAATTAATATATTCCCAATTTGAAATATTTGGATAAAGTTCTGTTATGTTTCTCGGCTGTTTAATATGTTCAGAAATAATGTCTTCTTGATTTTTATAACTTACTGGATGAACAATATTTTCTTCAAATTTATAAATATTTGTTAGATATAATGTTGGTGTATTAACTTTATGAACTATGCGATTTTCTGGATGTTGCACAACAAACGAATAACAATATTCTTTATTTAATTCATTAAAGAAATCATCAATATTTTCACCATTTGGAACACATGCATCAACGAACATTTGGCGAAAAGTTTTTTTTGAATTTAAATTAAATCTACAATTAGCACCAATATTACTTCTTGTTGCTAATTCCCACTTAGCTTCTAGAATTCCATCTTTATTTATATTTTTTGTATTATAAAATACGTTTACCATAGTCCCATCAATAAATTCAGAAATATTAGAATTATCAAAATCATTTTCAACAATAAAGGAATTATAATTCACAGATTTAGGTGGTGCAAATGATAATATTCTTTTACCATCTGTAATCACAGATCTAAATAAACCCAAAGAAGAAACATTCTCTTCAGTTAATGCAGATTTATTATATTTAATTAAATATAATCCATTTATTTCTTTAACAATATAATCTTTTGTTCGGTTATCCAAGACATCTTTAATAGGTAATTCACTCATTTTATCTAATCATGAAATATATTTTTATATTATATTTAATTTCAATTTTATAAAATTTAAAACCATTAAAATTATATATATTAAATATAAGTAATGAGTAATATGGATAAATCAGAAAATTCAATTAATATAGAAAAATTACAAATTCCTGAAGAATTAACTAAAAAAAAAGACCCATCTATACTAGATTCTAAGGAACAATCAAAAGAAGAAACAAAAGAAGAATCAAAAGAAGAAACAAAAGAAGAAACAAAAATAACAAAAGAAGAAACAAAAATAACAAAAGAAAAGAATCAAGATATACTTGAATTAAAATTGGGGCAATTTATTGAAATAGAAGCATCCGGTAATGATGATTTAGATGGAAAGACATTTTACGTAAATTATTTAGACGAAAAAATTATTAGCTTAATAAATGATATTGACGATACAAGAAGAGAATTATTTATAAATAATAATAGATTAACCGACGAATCAATAAAAACAATAAATATTGTATATTCTCAAGAAGAAGATGGATATGCGAGACAAAATGGATTAACAACTGGGAAATGGTTTACAATTGAATTTGGTGGTGAAATACCAACAATAGTTAATGGTGAAATAACAAATTTAGAAAATGACATGATAGAATTTTCATTATATCCGTCTAATGAAAAAATTTATATTGATTTTGGATATAAGGGTATCCCAAAAAATTTACCAATTATAGAAATAAGACCATTTGAACGACCAGCTGTAAAATCATTTATAGATGATATTGAAAAAGAGACTACTGGTATAGAATTATCGAAGGAATTGCAAAATTTGGAAAAAAGTCAAAGTGAACAATCTTCCATGGAATTTGCTGTTGATGAAGATGATTATGATGATTTAAATTTGAATTTTATAGAAGATGAACAGAAAGATGAATTACATAAAATCATAATTGATGCAAATTCTATTATTCTAGTCGAAGATGAAGCTATAGAATATGTTGATGAATATTCAGAAGTTGAAATAGAAAGAAGAGTATATCCAATTAATTTTCAAGTAAATGATATGCTGGACGCATTATTGGCAGATTATCCAACCATAGAAAGAAATACTCTTGTATTGGATAATATACATACAATAATTAACCGTTTTAAAGAATTGAGACTGAAATTTTCTGATTTTTCAAAAGATGGTTCTATTAATTCATTGAAAAAAAGTAAAAAGAATTTTAAACCTATTGTTGATAGTTTATTGAGATTAGAAAATGATTTATATTGGTTAATACCAATTGTAAGAAATAGAAAAAAATTATATGATTTAACATTATTGGAAGATTCTGTAGATGAAGATGTTTTTTTGGAAGATACAGGGAAATATATTAATAATTATTCAGAAATTCTAAAATCATATATGAAAAACGCTGTTCCGGATGATTCAAAAAAATATGCATATATACAACAACAAATTAATAATATACAAACTGTATCTAGTGCTCCATCAAATAGAACTAATTTAATTAATAAAATAAAAATTAATACTGATTTACATTCTATTATTGATAATTTGGATGATTTTAATTCAAGCTCTGTTAATAATGATGATTTGGGTAGAAAAAAATATTCTTTACAAAAAAATATTACAGGCGAACATATGTTATATAAAAATCCATTGATAAAAAGAAAAATATATGAAAAAAAACAAATTATTCAAAATGAAGAAATATATTTGAAAGGTTTTTTAATGATGTCAAAATATTTCATAGAATTAACAAAATTAAAATTAAAAGAATCCAATATGTATAAAAAAGTATTATTGCATAATAATTTTAAATTTCATGAAAAATTACAAAATAGAGAATTAATAAAATATATAATAGATGAAGATTTTGAAGATTTATCATATAAAACAAATTTCTTAAAAGAACCATCAGAAATTTCTTTTGTTGAAACAAGAAATTATTCAGAAAGAAATAATGATGAAATATATGAAAATTTCTTAGATAAAATGATACCCACCACCGAAAAAATAATTCAAAATATTGGCGGTTATTTGAAAAATACAACAAATAATGTTACATTTTTAAAAGAATTAGAACCATTTTTAATTTATTATGAGAATTTGACATTTCCGCAATATAAATTAATGAATGATTTAATTGAGTCAAATATTACAAAATATAAACAAACATTATCAGGTAGATTATTAGAATTAAATAAAGGTGAAATTGCAAATGTAACTTTACCAAATATATTGGAAAAAATATTTTCAGCAAACGACACTTTCGGTCAGACATCGGGGGATAATGAAGCTTATCTTGCAGTATTACGTGCTGACGAGGAGGTGCGTCAAGCAGAAGCGAAGGAAGGTGAAGAAGCATCGGTGAAGGAAGGCGAAAAAATAACAAAAAAAATATTAAACATAAATACAACATTAAAAGAGTTATATGGATTTGAAGGAAAACCAATGTCTAATACTGATATTCTTCGCGAGATATATACATTAGATGGAGGTGACTTAATGAATACATATATTGGTTTATTGCAAATTGATATGAGAGAAAGTTTAAATTTACAAGAAAAATTAGAAAAAGAAATAGAATATGCAGATGATAAAATTGGTTCTGAAAAATTACCAGAAAATAACTGTAAAAATTTTGTATTAACAAAAACATATACTGATATTGAACTTTTGAAAGAAGATAACAATAAAGAATTTATTTTTTATGATAGGAAATATGATAATACTCCATATGACATATTAAATGAATTTTTAAAAGAAAAAAGAGATTTAAGTGATGAAGAATTCAAACAATTATTGGTTGAACATTTGATTAAAAATGTTGGAGTAATTCCAAAAATGGCAGAAAGGGATGCTGAAAGTATGGTTATTGGACAAAAACGTATAATAAATGAAGAATATGCTGTATTAGATATGGGTGATTATGAATATAGATATTATCAAAGAATTAATAATGAGTGGAGATTACAAGACGAATATAATGATAAAATGCCGGATGATTCCATGTTTTGCAATGTTAAAGATAAATGTTTAACTATTAATAATAATTGTGCAGATGAAAATCAAAATACAATAAAAATTCATAATAAGTTAGTAAATGATATCATTAATAATTTTTCAAAAGAATTAGAAAAATCATATGAACAAATAAGTAAAGAATTGAAAAAGAAACAAAAACTACAAACAATATATTTGCAAGAAAAAGTTCAATTTGATAAAAGAGATATGTTAAATAAAAATAATTTAATGATGAAATTAGCTCAAAATATTGCTCAAGAAGAATTAAAAATTTCTCCTTACTCCAAACTACTTACAAAAATTTTATCCCAAAAAAATATTGTAAAAAAAAATAATGATATAATATTATTTTATGAAAAATATTGTCGTCCTTATGAAAAAACAAATGGCAATGAAAATGAATATTGGTATTATTGCTTAGATACTAATTATCCTTTAATGCCAACTTTCTTACTTACATTAGCCGAATCGTATAAAGATAATTCATATCAAAAAACATTGGATAAAATTGCAAAAGAACGAGGTAGTTTAAGTGACGACGGCGATAAATTGGTTGATAAACATAGTGGTTATGTTATTAAATATATTGAATATGACGTAACTGAAGGATATAATGCTGAAGGATATAAGATAAAATCACGAGATTTATTAAAAGATGATGATGGCGATATTATAATTAAAACAGTAACAAGAGAAAAAAGTCATAAAACTAAGTTAGAAAAAGTAGTATATTCTATATTAAAAAACTTAGATAAATCAGTAGGAATAGACATGAGTCTTTCATATGAGTTTGTTTTTGAAAATACATTTAATATATTAAAAAACATCATCCCTGAGAAAAAATATAAAAAACTACAAAAAAAAGCTGAAAAAATGAATAAAAGAATGAAATCTTATAACATGATTGTGAATGAGAATATAATATTTTCAATAATGGCATTATATATAATAGTTGTGCAAACATCTATACCTCCCGTGCAAACATCTAAAACATTTCCAGGTTGTAAAAGAAATTTCTCAGGATATCCTTTAGATGAAAGCACGTCAAATAATGGTTTAATAGAATATATAGTATGTGTTTGTTTAAAAATAAAGAATGATTCTCGACCATGGGTTGCATTGCCAAAAATAAAACAAAATAAAGACAAAAAATCAAACGAAAAATTAGAAAAATTCATAGTCAAATTTAAAAAGTTTTTAATAGATAAAGTATTGTCTATTTATGAAGTTAATACAAAATTAGAATTAAAAAGAGAATGGTTAAAAAATAATTTTGAAGAGTTAACTATGTCTGAAGAATTTAATGTTAGGAGGTGGACAACATTTTTACCACCATTAAATAAAATAAATATTGACAATGTTAAAATGCTTGGAAATTCGATTCGTTTGAAATTAGATGCAACCATAAGAAAAAATAAATCAGAACAATTCATTATAATGAATAAAATTATAGGAAAAATAAAAGAATTATCAATGTATATCATAAGTAATATAAATAAGGTGGTAAAGAGAAAAGATAAATTATTTGTTACGAATAATGGATTACCTTATATAGAAAATGCATGTTGTAATGATAAAAGTATAAATACATATAGATATTTTGTTGAAGAAGAAGGAATAATTGATAGAGATGTTAATAATGTGTTAGAGTTGTCAAAAATGATTAAAAGAGTTAAAAATTTAAATAAAGCAAAATTAATGTTTTCAGAAAAAAATACAAAAACATCACAAAATAAAATATCAAATAATTTTTCTGAAGAAACGATTTATATGGCTTTTATTAAATATTGTAAATATAATACAGGATTGGCTTTAGAACCTGAATTACAAACATTATGTATAAAAAATTCAAGTAATTTTACTAATGGAAATACTATTCAAGAAAAAATTGCAATAATTAAAAATGAAAATGGCGATATTTATAATGAAAAAAGCATGGAATTATTAATGAAATATATTCATCGTAAAAATATGGTTGATATTACAATTAATAAAGAAATTGTAAATAATACAGTAAAATTTAAAAAATTATTAGAATATATTCAAGGTAAAAATAATGTGAAAATTTGCAATAAAGAAATAATTCCAAAAATATTAAATTTGGTTGATAAATATGCAACACAATATAAAAAACGAGATATTAATGAAAAGGACGATTTATTATTATTTATAGATGAAGATGTGCAATTACAATTAAATAATATATCAACTTTTTTCAAAAAAAATCTAAGAAGAGGTCATTCAAAAATTATGAAATATTTACTTAACTTTATTAATTATGAAGTAAAAGGGACCGGTTTATATATGTCGAATAATGATGAAACAGGTTATTTAATTGGTTCACAAATTCAAACTATGATAGCAAATATGTGCTCATTATATCCAAATATTATTTTGGAAAAGGTATCATATAAAATGTATGTTCCAGAACATTGGAAATTATCTGAAAGACATGTTCAAGATATTGAAAAATTTGTATTTGATGAACATTCATCATTAAATGAATTTTATGATGATAATAATATGATAAAACTACTTACCTTTGTTCAAAATAACACCGTAGATTTATTAAATATTGTTAAAAATATACCATTTTATTCTGATTTTAAAAATAATACTGATATAAACAATAATATTTATATTAAAATGCATAAATATTTCTTTATTTGTTCTATTTCTTTGTATATTAAATTAATGAATGAAATGTTAGTTAAAACATCTTTAGAAGGATTAGAAGAGATGAAAAGTAGTGGCGGTTCAGTAGAAGAAGTTATAATGAACAGTAGTTCAAATAATTTAGAAAGAAATGTAGCAAATTTATTGAAAGAATTTATAAATATTTTTATTAAGCATAAAAAGTTTGTTAATTTATCAAATAACAATATTGAGGGGAATATATTAAAGGCAAAGGAAAAAGAAAAAGATAGTATTAGATTAAATCTAAAAAATTTAACAGTGGAATCTCGTAATATTGAAAATATCATGAAAAATCATAAATTAGGCCGTTGGAGTTTTGGAGAATCAAAAGCGGTATTTGAATATGATGCTGACCAGTATGATAAAGAACGTGGTTATATTGAGAATGTTGCATTAATGGAAAAGCGAGCTGGTATAAAAGATGATGTTACAAACGCAAATATGGAAATATTGCAAATGGATGGTGATATGTTAGATTATTTAGAAGAAGACATTATTAATCAACGTGAAATGTTAGAAGTAAATATGTTAGACAATCGCGAAGATGGTGAAGCAGATGGCGAAGAAATGTGGTAATTAAAAATATATAATAATTTCAATAAATTATATATTTAACTAAAAAAAATATATGTTAAATAAATAAATTTTATATATATAATAATCTCAATATATTTTATTATGTATCGCAAGTATATTGAAAAAAATGTTACTTCAGTTTCTATTATATTATTTTTAACTATATTCTTTATTATTCAATATATAAAACCATCATTTATTTATAATAGAAACGGTAGTTTTAGACATTTTGGCCTTGGAACAAGAAATAAAACGGTTATACCAATATGGTTTACAACATTAATTATTGCAATCTTAAGTTATGTATTTATTTTATATTATGTTAGTTTACCATCATTTGCTTTTTAAAAAATAATTAATAAATTATAAATTATTTTTAAATTAAAGTTCCTCAGCATTGTCATTATCGGCTTCCGCATCCGCTGCTGCATCAACATTATTATGAAGTGAATCTGTATCAGGTTCACAACTATAATCTATTATATAAATCTGTGATAATGAATATGTCAATATACTTGTAATAAATATCCATATGAATTCAGCAATGGAATCTTTAATAATTACTGCTTGATATAATTGTTTTTTAATACCATCATCAGCGAATTTTAAACCCAATGAGTCAACTGCTGTATGAAAATTTTCAGGTGTTAATTCATTTACAAAGAATGTTCTATTTGAACGACGATTGAATTTTTTTAATTCCTCATTTCCACCACTACCAACATTAAAATCTAACCAATCTTGTAATTGAAATAATTTTCTAAATATTACATTTTTTACCAATGAATATCCTATTGTATTTGAAAATGGTGCTTTCCAACCGGGCATAACAGTAATAGCAACAACAACACTACCTAACATAAATATAAATGGTATGAATGTGCTGAAAAATACTTTTGTTACTATTTTTTGTGACCCATTTGGACACATTTGTTTCATTTGTTTTGTATTTAGTGCATACATTGAAATAAAAATAACGGCCAATAATAGCATTTTAAATACTCCAACCTTAGAAGAAACATTTACTCTTGCAACGTCATCGCTAAATGAACTTGAATATAATTTATAAGTAACAAAATAATATACAACTAAAGGAATAATTAATCCTAATACAAAACCACCGGTGCCAGTATTTCTTGATGTAGAAACATTTTTTGCATCATTATCTGCTGCAACACTAGCAGCTGTAGCACTAGCAGCTGTAGCACTAGCAGCTGTAGCACTAGCAGCTGTAGCACTAGCAGCTGTAGCACTAGCAGCTGTAGCATTATTAGTGGTTGAAGTGGAATCAGCCATATTTCCATTTCCTTCTCGAATATTAAAATAATTCATCATATTTATTATTTATAGATATTAAGTATAATTTATTTTCATAATTTTACTTATTTATTATATATAAATGGTAAAACCTTTTTTAATTGAACCGGGAACTAAATATTTTTTATCAGCAACATTAAAAGCTTGTAATATCAAAAAACACAATAATTATAAATTTTATTTTAATGTAGGGTTGTTTTCATTATTTAGTATTTTTGTCGCATTCTTTTTATCATATAAATATCATACTAAGCCAACTGAAAAAGATATTGAACAAAAAAAAAGGGAAAAAGAAATTTATATTTTATCTAAAGTTAAAAATGTGATTGAGAGGAAAGAACAAGAACATACTAACATGCTTACAAATCTTCCTAAATTTGAAAGCGACTATAAAATGTTACATGATAAATATTATAAATTATAAAGTATTATAAAAATATATTTATAAATTATAAGATATGTCTGAATATCAAGAAGATTATTTAAAGTATTTAAATGATTTAGATGCATATTTAAAATTAAAAAGAAAATACGAAGATAAATGGACAATATTAAAAAAAAAAAATTTACGTAATATTCAAAATAAACGTAAAGATGGTAAAACATTAATAAAAAATTTGCAAAGAAAATGTATCCATTGTAAAAAAAATGGAGGAACTATATTTACTAATGATAAGAATGTTTTTATTGCTAAATGTGGAGCTGAAGAAAAAAAATGTTCATTAAATATTAAAATAGAAACAGCTAAATATATTCATAATAACAAATTTCAAAAAAAAACAATAGATGATATTAATGACATAAAAGATAAAATTATTAATAATAAATTAAATTTATTATTTGATTTAGAAAATGATGATGTAGTTATTAATGAGTTTAATTCATTAAAAGAAGAATTAAAGAAATATACTAATTTATTGAAATTTTTAAAAAAATCAAAAAATGATTTAGATATTGTAAATAATTATGAAAAAGATGATATAGATATTGAGGATGGTGCAGAAAGAAAAAAGGAAATTGTTTCTATTTATAAAAAGGATAAAATTAAGCAATTAAAGATAAATTTTTCAGAAAGTTTAAAGAATTTTAAAAAAATATTAAAAGAATATCGTGAGGGTGGTAGTGTGAAAAAGGTTTTATTGAATGGTGCTTTAAATATTTATATATCTAATATTTTACCTGTTTTAAAACAAATTAGATTATTAGAAAATAATGAAATGTATATTAATAAAATGAATAAAGCTGATTTATCTGAACCTAGTGCAGAATTTAAACTTGTAAAAAATAAATATTTTATTAAAAATGAAGAAGAACTAGCGAGTTCTTATAAAATACATAAAATGAATATGAAGAAAAAACTTTACTCTGTAAAAAAACCAAAAAAAACGCAAAAAACTGAACAAGAAATAATAGAAATTTCTAAAAATGCCGAAAACACCGAAGAACCTAAAAAATCTGAAACAACAGATGTATTCGAACCAATAGAATTAAATAAAACACTTCAAGATGTAAATAAAGGTTTGGAAAGTAAGGAAATTAAAATTGATATTGAAAAATTAACGAATTTGAATGATAATAAAGGGGAAGATATGAGTGAATACAACGATGAAGAACTTTTAGAAGAAAGAGAACAAGAAGGTCTTTATAACAATGATACCGTTTTTAAATTTTATAGTAGATCCGCAAATGATAAACCTGGTAAAGGAAAAGCTGGTGGAGGAGAAACAGTCAGTCAAGAATCAATAGGTGAATTTTCTGAATTAGAGAGCATACCACAATGGAGAAAAGTGTTATCAAACTTTCATACAAATAAAGATGGAAATGGTGATGTAATTCCATTGTTTACCAGTGAAGAAAAACTAGGTGAAGGAAATACAAATGTATTATCATGGGCATCCGTTGAGCATTGGTATCATGCACATAAATTTAAGAAAAATAATCCTGAATATTTTAAATTATTTACAATGAATTCAAAATCTGACATTTCTATTGACCCTAGAAGAGCTTTAGGCGCTGGTGGTAGAACAGGATATATCAAAAATGATGCAGGTAAACGTGTGCTATTTAGAGATGCTAGTATTACTATGGATGATGATTTCTTCAATGGTTATCATAAAGATATTATGGAACAGGGTCAACGTCTAAAATATAATCAAGATAAATTATCTAAACAGGTATTGCTTGCTACAAAAGACGCAAAACTAGTACATCTAGAAACGAGAAGAGGACAAAAAACAAAATTGGTTCCATTCTTTAATACAATGAAAATTAGGATGGAATTAACTGGAAAGTAACATTAATTAACCAATATATAAAATATTATTTTATAATTATATAATAATTATAAAATGAGTTTCTCAGATATTAGTAAATATTTTTTACATTTTTTTTCAAATAACGGAAATAATATACAAAAAACGATTGTTTCAAACAAAAATAAAGTTATTTTTAAAAAATTCCATAATTTATTAAATAAAAATGAGAATTATGTTAATAATAATAATATACCAATCAAAAATATTAATTTTATAAATGATAAACGGTCAGTTATTCGTCGTTTTGGCTTTTTAAACACAAGTAATATCTTTCTCTCAGAAAAAATACAGAAAAACATAATTAACCAAATGACATCTATCAACACATTTTCAATTAAGATAAATAATATATTATTCACTATAAATATTTTTTTGTTAAATTATGTAAATAAAAACGTTGATATGATGAAAGATAAGATAATTCGCTTACTATATTTTCTATCAAATTATATAACGAATGATGCGTTAAAAACAGTTGAAATAAATATTATTCAACTTGATTTAAAAAAAAAATTGCCTATGAATAATAAAGTATTGGATTCTTATAATGTGAATACTGGTGTAACTTGGGCTTGTAAACCCAGGGGAGAAATTGTTATATATAGAAAGGAAGAATGGTTTAAAGTGTTAATTCATGAATTATTTCATTCAACATGTTTGGATTTTTCTAATTTAAATATTTCAAAATCAATGAAAAATAAAATTACAGAATTATTTTTTATTAAACATTGTAAATTTGATATATCTGAAACATATAGTGAATTTTGGGCAAACACTATAAATTCTATATTAATTTCATATGAGTTCACTAATAACAATTTTAATAAATTCTTGAAACAATTTGAAATGTTTCATACAATTGAAAAATATTTTTCAATATTTCAATGTATAAAAGTATTGCATCATATGAATTTGAATTATAATATTATAACCAGTGATAGAAATTATCATAAACAACTATCAATAAGAAATTATTCTGAAAAAACAAATGTTTTTGCGTATTATATTTTAAAAATGGTTTGGTTATTCAATATAAATGACATGATAGCATTTTTCTCAAATAGAAATAAAAACATTATTAATAGTAATAAAGATATTAAATATGTTTATGATTTAATTGAACTAACTGGTAATTTATATAAAAATAATAAATTATTATCAGCAATTCAAAATTATTCAAGTAAGATATCGCAATTAAATATGGGATTACCAAATCAGTTGTCTACGAATGTTGAATTAATGCGTTCATTGCGAATGTCTGTTATAGAAGATGAAAATTAAATTGATTTGGTTTGATATAATAAATAATATAATTGTTATCATGGGTATTCGTCTTTTGAATCGTTATTTGAAAGATTCAAATGTGCCTTGTATTCAAAATGCATCATTTTCTAATCTAGAAAATAAAAAAATAGTTATCGATATATATAATTATATATATCGATTTTTGGGAAATAATCGTTTGTTAGAAGAATTAGATATATTTTGTAAAATTTTACATAAATATAATATTCGTGCATTATTTGTATTTGATGGAAAATACGGAGAAGAGAAAAAGGAAGAGCAAGAAAAACGCCGCAAAAATAGAAATGACGCAAATATATTATATGAAAAATTAAGTAAAAAATATAAAAATAATAATAAATCAAATAAAATTAAGAAAAAGTTACTTAATTTAAATCGTGAACGTGTTAAATTAACAAAATGGGATGTGCATGATGTAAAAAAATATTTGGAATTTTCCGGAATGAAGTATATTGTCGCAGAGGGTGAAGCAGAAGAATTGTGTTGCGAATTAGTGAACAAGAATAAAGTATATGCGTGTATGAGCGAAGATACTGATTTATTTGCATTGGGATGCAAAAGAATAATAAAAGCAATTCATATGAAAAAGGAAACGTTTACTTTATGGGATTTGGAATATTTATTGAATTATGAATATATGACAATGATTAATTTTCGTATGATATGCACTTTATCATGTAATGATTATTGTAATAATAATGTAAAAAAACATTTTATTTACTTCAAGAATTTATTTGAAAAATATCCACGTGGTAATAATGAAAATATTGTTGATAATGAATCATTTATATTATGGTTATTGCAGAATGAATATATTTGTGAAAGTGAACAACAAAAATACTTTTCAATAAAAGATATTTATGATATTTCAAATAAAAATCTTTTAAAACATTTTAAATTTATATCATTGCATAATGGTGTTTATAATAAGAGAAAAATTAATACATTAATGATTGACCGTAAAATGTATTTGAATGGCGAGAAGTAATAACATAATTTGCAATATTATATCATTTTTTTTTTATATTTTTTTTATAATTTTTTTATAATTTTTTTATACTTGAAAACAATATACCCCCTAAAATGAAATGAAAAATAAGTTTTTCAATCATATATAATAAGTAACTATAATATATCATAAACAATGTTTTCTTTTAAGAATGGTAAATAATATATTGTATATCCTTTTATTGTTATTTTATTTCCTTTTCTTATTTTTAAAACTTCAGAAAAATTATATTTTCCGAATATAAAACTATTTTTCCATTTATATTTTATATTATTTTCATCTCTAAAAAAGATGTCTTTTCGATTTAAGTTTGTATTTTTTATTTGAATTGTTCTTTTAAATGAATTAAATTTACGCATAATTAAATTGTAAACAAATATAAAAATTATTAAAACTATAAAAATATGTAAGTAATAAGTTTTCATTATATAATAAGTTTTTAAAAAAAATTATTCTTTTAAATAATATTCTTTTACACCTTTAAAAAAATAATAACAATATTAATGTATTTTCACACATAAGTGAGATTCCGGACAACCTGATTTGAACAAGTGACCAGTCGATCTACAGTCAACCGCTCTACCAACTGAGCTATATCCGGTTAACTTATATGATATTATTATTATACGATATTATTATACGATATTATTATACGATATTATTATACGATATTATTATACGATATTATTATACAATGCTTTAAGCAGTGGCCAAAGCCTTACCTGCCTTAGCAAAGTGAGGGCTCATGAAGCGTTGAAGGTTGAAGTAGGTAAGCTCATCGGAATCCTTAAGCTTGAGCAACTTCTTAAGCTTGGCATCAGCGAGAATCTTACGTCCATTCTGGGGGTCCTGAAGAGAGTGAGCACGGATGTAACCGTTAATCTCGCGAGTTACCTGTGTGCGGGCCATCTCGGTTCCCTTAGGCTTTCCAAGAAACTTGGCAAGCTCGAGACTAATCAATGTTGGCTTAACAAAACCGCTGGGGGCACGGTTGCCAGTCTTGCGCTTCTTGCGACCATTCTTCTGTGCCTGCTTAACCTCACGCTCAGCACGCTTGGAAAGAGCACGAACCTGACTGGTTACATTGGTAAGCTGACTGCGAAGAGCAGAAAGCTGTGCAAGTAGAGAATCAAATTGGTCTCCCATAGTGGGAGGAGCAACAGCCTCAACGGCAGCTGCCACGGGTGCTGCAGGAGCAGCTTCGGCGGGGTTCTTAGTCGCCTTAGTCTTAGTCGCTTTAACCTTCTTAACCATTTTATAATATGATATTGTAAAATCTTTTTAAATGGTTTACATATAATATTATTTATTTATGACGATGAACCGTAATAAATAAATAATTAATTTTATTTTTTTTATATAAATTATTGTTGATTTACCATAAATGACTCATACAACCATGGAAGTGAATTTGCAGCAGAATGTGAAACAATTGTTATTGTTCCTAAAGCATACATGCAACCCAATGAACGCGATTCGGAATCTACACCATTTGTAATTAAATTATTAATTATATCTAAAATTTTATTTCTAATAAATAAATCAGATTTTGTTGAACAAAGTATATTTATATTTACCCCATTAAAAGGTGAACCAGATGGACATATTTTAAATTTCGTTTCATTTGTTATTTGTGCTCTATAATTCCACACATCATCAAGTTCTCTCAAATAACGAATACATCTACTTCTAGGTAATCTTGTTATCCAATTTGAATCAGTAATGTATCCCATATTATCTATTTTTTGAAAGACTTCAATTGCCCTCAATTCTACTTTTTTTTCACTACTCAAATTTTTATCGTTTGTTTCTAATTTTACATTTAATTTAATTTTTAAATTTTTAGCCATTTTTACAATTTTTTTTATTTTTTTATACATATTATTTGGTAAATTATTTCTATTATACGGATTTTTTTTATAATCATTTAATTTTAACATATTATATACTGTGCAAATATCAAATCCATAAATAAATCCATCCTTATCTTTATAACTATAGAATTGTTGATAAGGTATGTCCTTTACATTTTGAAATGTCAAGAAATCTTGTTCATTTACACATTTTCTATGTTTTATTGCTGGACCATGTATTTTTAAAAATACTCTAAACAAATGACCTCTAATGTGTTTTTGAATTTTTATTATAAAATAAGAATATTTCAAATAATTATACAATCTATAAATTAATTGTGGTTTATTACCAGTAACTTTTTGTTTATAAAATCTTGATATAGTTTTTAATTGTCGAACATTAAAATTTAACTTTAATATTTTTTCATATTCATCATAATCTGGGATTTCAAATTCTTCCTCCCTTACTTTTATCTTTTTTTTTGTAATAGAAATATCCTTTATATTTTCATAAATATTTTCTTTTAAAAACGTTTTTGGAGATATGACTTTAATTTTTATATTTTCATTTAATTTTTTATTTAATTTTTTACTCTTTATCCTCATTTTATAATATCTTGATAAATTATTTTAATATTGATTTATAAAATATTTTACAGCTTTTTATATTTAATTTTTAATTTTAAATACTTATTTTCAAAATGAAAAATAAATTGATCTGAAAAAAGATATTAATAGATTGTTTTAAAAATATATAAAATGTCTTCTATTACGAGTATGATTACCAAGGCTAAGTCTTTTAATGCAAGCGATGTTACTTATCGTGAACCCGTTGTGAATAAGCGAGGTGGTAAGAGTGTTCAACTTCAGTTGGGTGGACAGCCAATTGTTCTTCAGATTCCACTAATGCTTACATGGGGTGTAAATGAACGTGTTGATGATAATTCTGGTCGTGTTAGTTATGATATGGCTCTACAGTTTAATGATGATAGTCCTTCTGTTCTCAAGTTTCTAGAGGCTATTAAGGTTCTAGAGGAAAAGATTAAGAATGATTCTTGCACTACTATGTCTAAGAAGTGGCATGGTAAGAGTAAGATGTCTCGAGAGGTTATGGACGCTCTGATGTATCCAATTCTTAAGTATCCTCGTATGAAGGATGCTACTGGTCAACCGACTAGTGACCCAGATTTTAGTCGGTATCCTACTATGAAGCTTAAGATTCCATTCTGGGAGGGCAAGTTTAATGTTGAGCTCTATGATATGCAACGCCAAGCACTTTATCTGTCAAATGGACTTACTGGACCGAATGTTACTCCAGCAACTGCAATTCCAAAGGCTTCTCATATTAATGGTCTGATTCAGTGCACAGGTATTTGGTTTGCTGGAGGTAAGTGCGGCGTTACTTGGAAGCTGGTTCAGGCATGTGTGCGACCTCCTGCACGACTTCTAGGCTCTGGAACATGTCATGTGTTGGTTGATAGTGATGATGAGGATGTTGAGGAAGCAATCGCACAGAAGGAGCAGGCACAGCAGGCAGCTGCAGCTGGTCCAAGTTTTGAGGATGATGATGATGACGATGTTGAGGAAATGGAGGATGAGGATGAGGAAGAGCCTGAGCCTGAGCCAGCTCCTAAGAAGAAGAAGATTAAGCGTAAGAAGAAAACAACATCTGCTGCTGATTAAATAATAATTATTTTATAAAATATTTAAAAAATAATAATTATATTTTTTTTGTTTTTATCTATTTTTTACTTTTTTCCTAATAAGTTCCCAAGAATTTTAATTGGTAAGAAATAAATACCAGTTTTTTTCCCTTCATAGTTTAATGTAAAAATTTTATCATATCCTCCTCTCCAATATTTATTAAATTTTTCAAATAATTTTTTTTCAATATCAGAATTAGTCGCAACTATTTCTGTTATTTCCTCACCTTTTAAATCAGAAAAATTATAATATAATGTGCTGTATTTTTCATTAATTTTTATTATATTTTTTTGAATATTACTATGAATAACAGATATAAATGTATTATTTATTTTAGAATCATCTATTTTAATTTCTTTTTTTCTTAATTTTTTTGCTTCATTGTAAAATGTATTCCAATCAGCATCATTTAACTTTAATATTGTATTTCTTAACTGATGATTATGTGGTTCAGCATAAACAAACATAAATTTATATATATCTTTTAACTTATTCGTTATTATTGTTTTAATATTAGAGTCTGATATCTTTTCTTTAAATATTTCTAATGTTTCATTTAATGGAGGGAAAATTACATTATTTTCTATTATATATCTAAAATTTCCAATAATATTTTCAACTGTGATTTCTCTTAGATTACCAGTGTTATTTTTAATTTCAAGTCTAACTAAATTTTTATTTCTTATATCTTCAAATTCATAATCTTTATCAACTAAATATAATCTAACAGTTTCATTAATATTAATACCATCACCATAAGGACAATCTATTTTTATATTTCTTAAAAACACAGGATGTAAAAGTGTTATTTTATCAGCAGCAGCACCATCTACGGCACCGGAAATTTTTTTTCCTGTTGTATTTGTATAATTTATTTTATATAAATCATCTAATGCACTATCTTCTTTATATTCGTCACCTTTCATACCTTTTACTTTCATTTTCATAAAATTTTGATAATCTTTCATTTTTTTTTCACTTAATGGTTTTTTATAAACTAAACTAATTAATGTGTTTAATTTTAAATTATTAGAAATATTTCCAAATTTCGTTGGTGGTAGCATCCAACAATTTTTATCTATATCATCAGAATAACACATCAGTATTTCACTTATTCCATTTAATTCATCGATTTTTTTTCTTAATTCATTTCTTATATCTGTATACTCAGGAGTAATATTAATAGTCATGGAATCTTGATTTATGTCATCATATCCTCGTTTTAGAGATTCCATCGATTTTTGCATTAAACCATCTTCCATTTTTCCTTCTTTTTTTTTAAAAATTTGAACTAAATCATTGAAAAATGATGTTGGTTTAAAATTTTTAGCTTTACTAATAAAAGATTGTATTTTTTCTATTTTATTTTTCGTTTTTTTATTTTTTTCTTTCATATCCTTTTCTTGGTCATGTCTTAATTCTGTTTCCAAAGAACGCATCCATGTAAAATTGCGAAGAAAAGTATCTCTAATAGTTTTCTTATTCATCGTATGTTTTGCGTAAACATTTTTAAGCATATCAATCATAGTTTCAAATAATTGTTCTAATTCTTCTATTTGTGTTTTTCCTTTTTTATTTACATCTATAAATGATTGTTTATAATTATTAAATGCATTTTTAAAATTTAATTCTTCACCAGAACTACCTTCTTTATTAATTAAATTAATTAATTGGTCTAAAGGCGCTATGGCCTTTTTACTATCTATCAAATTATTAATATTTTCAGGTTTTAATTGTTCTTCAATTTTATGAGGACTCTGTAATATTAATTTTATACTTTCTATTGTTTTTTCTTTACTAAAATTAACATTTGGTGTAGCATTTTCATTATTTAATAATTTTTTAATATTATCGAATTCTTTAATGATAGCTTTCAATTGAAAAATATTTTTTTTAATAGCTTGTTCATTTTGAAATTTCATACTATCCTTTTTTGTATTCAGACCCAAAATAGATTGTTTATTTTCCTTTTTTTCTTTTTTTAAACTATCTATTTTTGTTTTATATAAATCTAATAATTTATTTATAAAATTATTTATTTGTTTCTTCTCATCTAGTGATAAACTATTTATAATTGTTACCAATTTTAGCTTTGCGTTTTTTTTTGGAGAATGAATATTATTACTTAAAAGTTTTTTAGCCCATTTTAATCTATTATATTCATTTTTTGTTTTTTCCCCTTTGCGCCATTTGTTATAAAATGAGTAATTATCTGATAAACGATTATTTGTTAATATTATCTTAGCTCCATTTTCAATATTAATTAAATAAAAATTATAATATAAAATAAATCTAAATTTATCAAATTTATTAGTTAATTTATATAATATGTCATCAACTGAAGAAACATTTTTTGTAGGTAAGTCTATATTAGCACCATTTGTATCCTGAAATTTTTGTTCACTTTTTTTTTGTAATTGAATTCTATCTGTAGTTTTTTTATCCATATACGGCCACCAAGTATGATTCTTAAATTCTTCATTGGTATAATACTCAGGAAATTTTGAAGAAAATGTTCCGTT
>Ga0209632_10000505_pt1 | contig 40687 bp, 22 predicted proteins | sample COG_10_FD_184754 | JGI IMG/M metagenome (GOLD analysis project Ga0209632, IMG submission 184754) | Pelagic Microbial community sample from North Sea - COGITO 998_met_10 (SPAdes) (version 2) | ecosystem: Environmental > Aquatic > Marine > Neritic zone/Coastal water | place: Helgoland, sampling... | reverse complement strand
CGACTCATGGCATAATGCGTGTTCTTGGATGGGTAGTTAATCTTCTTGAAGAACGCAATCATGTTATCAATTGCTGTTCGCATTGTAACCGTGTCTACACCAAAAACTCCTGACAATTTTTCAATTGTTAGTTCACGAATACGATCTTCCTGCCCTTCGTAGAAATAATCATCTAGCAGGTCAAAATTCCCCGCAATCACTATCATCAAAAAATCATCTTGATTCTCAGGGTCAACCTGAGCAGGCGAAATGAGGTTCACATCATTATTAAGCAGCTCAGCAACTTCAATAAAACTGGTATCGACTGAATTGAAAATGATGTTGACGAATAACTCCGCTACCTTTTCTTCTGCAACTTTCTTTTTGAATAATGAGGTAAGGCCTAAAGCCATGCGGGTGTAATTGTAGGTTTAGGCAAAGTTATGCTGACGTTATGCGGGATTAAAGTACATCTGAATGTACTTGTTAACATGACTTCGTTAAAAAAAGGCCCCGGCAAACAAGAAGTTTGTCGGGGCCCACCAATGGTCAGTGATAACTCGATCAACCAATAAACCAAGAAAAACGACCAGCATTTGCGTATCACATCAAACCCATCGGCTATTACTAAACCCCACTATGCAGGGGTTTGTTCAATAACGGGGTAGTTTGAAAATATTGTGTGTTGGGAAAGATGTTTCTTATCATCATTCAAGTTTGTTCTACTTTTGAGGTGCTACCCTAAAACACTGAGGTAGATAATTGAAATGCAGTTTCCAGTACCTATTCGTTTTGTAGAGATAGAGCAGTCTGGTGTTCACATCGCTGTTAGCGGTTTTATAAACGGAAATTTGGCCAACATCCTAATTGATACTGGAGCTTCGCAAACAGTTTTTGACAAAAACCGAGTTCACCTTTTCTCGAACCAAACCGAATTTGAGAAAGTCGAAAAACTCTCGAAAGGTTTAGGCACTGACAGTATGGAAGGCTTCAAATTCCCCATCAATCAATTCATTTTGGGAGAGTTGGTTTTAGACGGTTTTGACGTTGTTTCGCTGGACCTCGGTCACATCAATACTTCTTACGAGCAATTGGGGCTTGGAGCAATTGATATGGTTTTGGGTGGGGATTTCCTGAGGGAATACAAAGCCAGTATTCGGTACGGAAGTGACGAGCTGTGGCTGAGCATTTAAGCTTAACCTAAAAATCTGGATTGCCATTTTGTTTCGGGAATCCAACACACCTCTTTTTTTCCAAACCACTTATATCTGTTCTTGGCAATCCAATCGTAAACTGGGTTGCTAATAAATTTTGGAAAAACCAGCAACACGGAGCCAATTTTCCAAAGACCATTTAAATGTTTAGCAAGCCGTAAAGCAGCATCGCTTTTAACATAAGATTTTCCTTCTTCAATTAGAACTAAGCTTGAAGTATAATCTGCTGGCAAATTAATTTCAGCAAGCATCTTTCGTCCAAAATCAGATTGTAACGAAGCGAATTGGATGTTCTCGTTCTTATTTCGTTCAAGAACAAACTGAACTGAGCTATTGCACAAATTGCAAACGCCATCAAACAAAAGGATGGGGCTTGATTGACTCATTATCTCTGAATAATAAACCGCTTGGTGGCAATCTTGTTTTCAGAGCGAACATCCATCAGATAAATTCCGCTTTCAAGTATTGATAGGTCAACCGTTTCGCGAACAAGGTTTCGGCTATTGCTTTGCCAAACCCTCTTACCTAGCATGTTGTAAACAGTCATTTCTACTTCCCCGTCAATTACTTTATCTGGTTCGATGGTGAATGTGCCGTTATTCGGATTAGGATAAAGGTTCAAATCAAAACGCTGAACGCCATCAACTTCTTCAATTCCACTGATAGTCAAACCAACGGTGTCGCCTTTGTAATAAGCCAACCCGCCCGCGAGGTTTCCAATCACAACTTCAGGTAGACCATCTGCATCTAAATCACCAATGCACGGAGCAGAACGCTCACCTTCATAGGCGGGAAATTGAGACACTTTATTAAACGATGGTTTTACGGTAAACGTAAAGTTTGGGCGTTCCATTGTAGAACCGATATACTCAATGGCACAGCCGTCAAAATTTGATGAGTTGCTGTAGGCTGTACAGTTATAAGGAAGCGTAGAAACAAGCACATTCTGATCGTTTCCTGTACTACCCGGCCCTCGATACCAGCAAAATTCTACTACAAGATTTGATTCTCCATCCCACACAACCGGACCATAAGATTGCGCGGTAAAGTCGTAAGTAGTTGGTCCCTGAGGGATGTTTTGTCCTTGCAGATACCTAACGGTGGAAAGATTTTCTACAAATCCATTAAGCTCATTCAAGTTGGTTTGCCCCATCTTAATGAAAAAAGTAGCAAAGGGAGTAGTTGTAACATTTTCAGTTGCTAACGTCATTGTTTGAATAGCACCCTGATTAAGTCCTGCTGCAGTAAGTTCGCTAGCGCGAATGAGATATTGCGTCCGACCACTTTGTGTAGAAAAGCCATAAGGTGTCGTTTCCGAACCAACGGAAAAATCAGTTCCTGAGCCGATTTCTGCAAGCGTTTCGCTGGGTTCAGCAACAACTTCGCTTACCTCATTATACAGGTTAATATCGCCACTTTCTGAACCAACAAGCAACTGTATTTGACCACCATCTTCAAATAGAAATGGAGCACTGTAGCCATCTGCAGAACCTGATTCGGTCATATCTACACTTCCAAAGTTAGAATCTACCAGAATGAAACTTGAAGCCGTTGCAGTCCCCTCATTGTGATAATAGCTCAGCTTACCACTTTTCTCTCCTATCACTAAGTCTAGTAATAAATCGCCATCCACATCAAATAAGCAAGGGGTTGCATATTGACCTTGAACATCTATTCCTTGAAAACCAGGTGTTGTAAGCGTAAAATTGCACGGGTTTCCTGCACCAGCACTGTTCTCAAAATAATGTACTTGACCACCTACTCCACCAACAATCAGATCATCATCTCCATCTCCATCAATATCTCCAAATGTTGCCGCCACATTACCTAATCCTAAGCTCGAAATATTGGCCACATCGCGTGTCTGAAGCGTAAACGCTGGTTCTATGGCAGTTCCTGTATTTCGGTAATAAGCAAGCTGAGATGAGTAGACACCGCTGCTCACAAAATAGCCCCTCCCTCCTACCAAAAGGTCTTTCAATCCATCTTGGTCGTAATCAAAAAACACAGGATAAGCACTGGTTCCAAGCTCAATCATTTCATCCTGAAGGAAGTTGTTTTTGCTGAATTCAAGGTTAAAGTCGGCAGTAGAACTTGTGTTCGTGTAAAGATGACTACTTTGGTAGTTGTGACCGTTGTTCTCTTGATAAGGTGAAGCGATGATATCGTCCTGTCCATCATTGTTAACATCTGCCAAAAAAGCAGCCGGAAAAGTGTAAATATCAATTGCATCTGTATTATCGAAATTGGCGGGAAAAGTGATGTCCTGAGAACCAATGTTAGCTGTGGTAGCATCTCCATTATTCACAAGAAGATTCATGCTATTAAAACTCAAAATACTTACCACTAAGTCCTTATCTCCATCACCCTCTATATCTAACCCAAGCATTGTAAAGCCCGAGTGAATACCGGAATTGGCTGCCGACTGGCTATTTGAAAGAGCCGTGTTACCGCCTTTGCATGTCACACCGAGATTAACAGCTATTGTGGAAGGGTCTTCCTCAAAATTACCCCAACACGGGGTTGCCAATTCCATTACCATACTATCTGGAGTACCATACAGCTCCATTGATTGGTTTTGATGATACTCTGCCGATGTTCCAAAAAGACTGAAGGTCACAATGTCTAAGTCACTGTCGCCATCAACATCCATTATGGCTGGTAAATCGCTCGGACTTACATATATATTTATCAAGCCACTTCCGTAATCCGACAGAAGCTTTGACGTCATTAACGTAAAAATAAGCGTGTCGACATTTCCATCATTTCTGTAAATGGCAAGTCCTCCATTGGAATAAGTAAAAATGTCACTTTTTCCGTCAGCATTAAAATCGCGGAGCAAGACCCAACCATGAAGCGAACGGTTTACCGTACCGTGCTGATTAGTGAACATCTCCCTGTACTCAGGCGCAATTTCTAATTGATTCTGAGCATTCATAGTCAAACAGACCAGTTTATCACCGCTCTTATCAAACACCAAAAGGTCATTAGTGCCATCAGAATTAAAATCAATATTTGAAAACTGCGGATGATTAAGTCCTCCTGCCCATGGAAAATCAAGCGTACCATTCTCTTCTATTACCTGTACCGAATCGTACCTATTAAAAAATAGCTGCGCAAAAGATTGCGTGGTAAGAAGAACGAAAAAGACGAAAAGGGAAACTCTCATTGAAGTTGTAGCTAGTGCTTGTCTGACAAATGTAACGGCAAAAGGTTGCTTCCATTGTCTGTTGAATTGCGGTTTGACAGGTAGAAAAACCGAACAAAAAAAGACCTTTAAAAACTTATTTTGGAGTGGATTGTAAAACCAAAACCATTTTCTATCTTTGCCCCTCGAAATTTTTGACGATAAATAAAGAAGATAGATGTATTTAACATCAGACGTAAAAAAAGAGATATTCAAAAAGCACGGTGGTGCTGATACGAATACAGGTAGCACAGAAGGTCAAATCGCGTTGTTCTCGCACCGCATTAATCACCTAACTGGTCATCTTAAAAATAACCGAAAAGATTTCGGTACGCAACGCGCTCTACTTAACCTTGTTGGTAAGAGAAGAAGCTTGCTTGACTACCTTAAAGGAAAAGATATTGAAAAATATCGTGCGCTTGTTAAGGAGTTGAATCTCAGAAGATAATAGCATTTGAAAGTTATAAGTGAAAAAGGCAATTGTAAGATTGCCTTTTCGCGTATCTAGGGGTTTGGTTTCGAGCCAAATTCAGCTGACAGAAAACAGATAAAAAAAGAAAAACAAACAGACGTAAATAAAGAGGAAAGATGAAAGCTCCAGAAGCAATTAAAACAACAATTGATGTAGGTAATGGCGTACCCGTTACCATTGAAACTGGTCGTTTGGCCAAGCAGGCTGATGGCTCTGTAATAGTAAGAGCAGGAGACTGCATGTTAATGGCAACTGTGGTATCATCACAGGGCGCAAGAGAGGGTGTAGATTTCCTTCCATTATCAGTTGATTATCAAGAAAAATATGCCGCAGCAGGGAAATTCCCAGGCGGATTCTTTAAGAGAGAAGCAAGACCATCTACAGCAGAAATCTTGGTTTGCCGATTGGTAGACCGTGCTTTGCGTCCAATGTTCCCATCAGATTACCATTCTGAAGTACAGGTTATCATTAACCTTATTTCGCATGACGAAAACATTATGCCAGATGCATTGGCTGGATTGGCTGCAAGTGCCGCTATTTCAATCTCGGATATTCCTTTTGGAGGACCGATTTCTGAAGCACGTGTTGCATTGATTGATGGCAAATTTGTAGTCAACCCTTCTAAAGCTGCTTTGGCAGGTGCCGATATGGACATGATGATTGCTGGTACAGCAACAGACATTACCATGGTAGAAGGTGAGATGGAAGAGTGTTCAGAAGACCAAATGTTGGAAGCTATTCGTGTTGGACACGAGGCTATCAAGAAGCAAGTTGCTGGTCAGATTGAATTGGCTTCTAAGGTTGAAAAGTCTAAAGTTAAGCGTGAGTACAATCACGAAACTCATGATGAAGCTTTCAAACAAAAGGTTTACGATTTCTGCTACCCATTGGTATATGAAATGGCTAAATCTGGTTCTGCAAAACAAGAGCGTTCTGATAAATTGAACGAGATTAAAGATGCATTTGTAGCAACACTTTCTGACGATGAAAAAGGAGATCTTCTTCCAATGTTGGGTGGTTACTTCAAGTATGCACAAAAGAAAGCTGTTAGAGACTGTATCCTAACAGAAAGAGTAAGATTAGATGGTCGTAAGACTGACGAGGTAAGAGGCATCTGGACGGAGACTGATTACATTCCATCTGCACACGGTTCTTCTATTTTCACAAGAGGTGAAACTCAGTCTTTGACTACAGTTACCCTTGGTGGAAAATTGGATGAGCAACGTGTTGATTCTGTAACTGAAGAAGGGTTTTCTAACTTCTACCTGCACTACAACTTCCCTCCTTATTCAACTGGAGAAGCTCGTTTCCTAAGAGGAACAAGCCGAAGAGAGATTGGACACGGAAATTTGGCAGAGAGAGCTTTAAAAAAAGCGCTTCCAGCTGAAAACAACTACACTGTAAGAGTTGTATCTGAGATTCTAGAATCTAACGGTTCTTCTTCTATGGCAACTGTTTGCGCTGGGTCAATGGCACTTATGGATGCTGGTATCAAAATCAAAGGTGGAGTTTCTGGTATTGCTATGGGACTTATCTACGATGATGGAAAATATGCTATCCTTTCTGACATTCTTGGAGACGAGGATTTCTTGGGAGATATGGACTTCAAAGTAGCTGGTACTAAAGATGGTATCACAGCTGTTCAAATGGACATGAAAGTAGATGGACTTCCTTACGAAGTTCTTGCTGAAGCGTTGAATCAAGCAAAAGAAGGTCGTCATCACATTCTTGATGAGATGAACAAGACTATCGAATCTGCAAAGGAAGATGTAAAAGATCACGCACCGCGTATCGTTTCAATGATTATCCCAAAGGATATGATTGGAGCAGTAATCGGACCTGGAGGAAAAATCATCCAAGAGATGCAAGAAGTAACTGGAGCTACAATCAACATTGAGGAGATTGAAGGCAAAGGACACATCCAGATTATGGCAAACAACAAGCAGTCAATTGACGGAGCTGTTGGTCGTATCAAAGGAATTACTGCAGTTCCTGAAGTAGGCGAGGTTTACAAAGGAAAAGTGAAGAACATCATGCCTTTCGGAGCCTTTGTTGAGGTTATGCCAGGAAAAGATGGTCTACTTCATATCTCTGAAATTGAGCACAGAAGACTTGAAAAAGTTGAAGAAGTACTTAAAGAGGGAGATATCATTGACGTGAAATTGATTGCTGTTGATGAGAAGACCGGCAAGTTGAAACTTTCAAGAAAAGTTTTACTTCCAAAACCAGAAAAGAACGATGCGTAAGTAGCGCTATCTGTTGATATTAAATCCCCGTTCTGACAATGTCGGAACGGGGATTTTTCATTCTACAACACACAGTTCTTTTTAACCCTCTTCTTATCTTGCGATTATATTGTTGTCTTAGTAGGCAACCTCGCAAATTCACCCTCGTTATCTGTAAGCGTGCAACCAACCAACCAAGAGTATCAGGATCTTATAGCCGGTTGTCTGAAAAACGACCGGAAATGCCAGCAAAGAATCTATGAACTGTTCTATGGAAAAATGTTGAGTGTATGTATGAGGTACACGAAAGACCTTGATCAGGGAAAGGAGTTAGTGCAAGAGGGATTTATCAAGCTTTTCGGGAACCTCGAGAAATACAAGAACGATGGTTCTTTTGAAGGATGGGTGAGGCGCATTTTTACCAATAATGCAATTGACTCTTTCAGACGGAAAAAGCACCAAGATTTTGTGCCAGAAGATGATTACAAGGTGCTAAATGTTGCAGATGACAAAGACGAACATGAATTTTTAGACCCAGAAGAGGAAACCATTCAACCAAAACACGTCATAGAAGCGATGCAACTTCTTTCTCCGGCATATCAGATGGTTTTTAACCTGTATGTAATGGAGAATTATTCGCATCAAGAAATTGCGGATGAATTGGGAGTAAGCGTTGGAACTTCTAAATCAAACCTCGCCAAGGCGAGAATGAACATGCGGAAGTTATTGAAGAAACAATTTGCTGACCGACTTTAAACAATATTATGAGTAACTCATTTGATGATAAAATAAAAGAGAGTCTCGAGAATTTCGAGATGCCTTACGATGCCAATGCTTGGACAGAGTTTGAAAAACAGCTCCCTCAAGGTGGTGGTTCTGCAATAAGCAGCAGTCAGTTTGGTTGGAAAGCCACTGCACTTGTGGCTGCGCTGGCCGTTTCTGTTGCAACAATCTGGTATTTGAATGCTGATAAGGACGTAGCCACTTCTGAATTGGCCGCTACCGAACAGCTGGAGACAGCCGAACAACAATCAACAACTGTAGAGGAGAATTCCTCGAAATTGCCTGAAGCAGTTGTAGCCAACGAATCAACTATTTTTTCTAGTACAGAAAAAGTACAAATCGCGGATTCTAAAATTGTTATTGAAGACGAAGTGGCATCAAGAATAGAACCTCAGACCAAATACCCTGAAGAAGCGAAAACATCTAACAACTCCGATGTTCCTAATGCTGAGAAGAAAGCGGTGCCACCTGCAAATAATTCAACTCCGGAGAAAATTGATGCGAAGCCGCTCTTAGCACGTTTCATTCCTAGCTCCATAAAAGTATGTGTTGGCGAAGAGGTGAGTTTCATTAACGAATCATCCGATTTGAAAGCCAAAATGATTTGGGACTTTGGAGACGGAACATCGAGTCAAGAACTGAATCCCTCACATTTCTTTGTTGCAGAAGGAAACTTTGAAGTAAAACTAAGAACTGAAAAAGGCTCTAAATCTTCAGACCGAATGATTAGTGTAACCGTTAATCCAGTCCCGGTCGCTGACATTGATGCTTCGCTTGTGAAAAATGGCTTCGGAGCAATTCCATTCTACCGTTTTGAAACTGTTCTAAAACTGAATGAAACTGCTTTCTGGTCTTTTACTGATGGCTCTAAAGCGCAAACTCCTGTTGTAAAACACCTTTTTCGCGATGCTGGAAAACAGGAAGCAACACTCACTGTAAAAAACAGTTTCGGCTGTTCAAATTCAGACCAATGGGAAACAGAAAACAGAAAAGCGTTCCAACTATTAGCTCCAACTGGATTTAGGCCAGATGGCGATGGAAATAATGAAGTTTTCATACCAGGAGCACTAGCCGATATGGATGTTCCTTTTGAAATGATAATACAGGACAATAAAGGACAGGAAGTTTACAGAACGAGTAACGCTTCTGAACCTTGGAATGGCAAGCTGCAGAACAACGGAAACAAATTAGTTGCAGGCATTTATGTCTGGACGGTTGTTCTGAAAGAAGAAATTCTGCTCAAAAAGACATTCACCGGTACAATTACCTTATTACGCTAAGCACAACTTTATATCTTTGATAATTACCTGAGTATTATAGAATGAACTACCGCTACTATTTAAAAAGTTTAATTGCTGCTGCCATGGCAATCTTCGTGGTTGTTCTGTTGCAATCTGCACCAAACGCTGCAAGCGCGCAAACGGTTGACGTTGGACCACCCGACACATCCGTTTGTAACGGAACGCCAATAACACTTACCGCCATTACATCTGGAGTAAGCGGAACCCCAACATTTACCTCGGTAAATGTACCTAGTGATGATACTCATTCTCAAGTTTTGGACATTGGTTTTCCGTTTGAGTTTTTCGGCAATACCTATACTCAATGCGTAGCATCCTCAAATGGCTACGTAACATTTGACGTTGGAACAGCAGGAACGGGCTCACCATGGAACATTGGCAACGCAAGTCCTACACCCGGTGTACCCGACAATTCAATTATGTTCCCTTGGCAGGATACCAATCCAGGTGCTGGTTCTCAAGGAACAAATGCTGCTGATTGTGGGGACGGAACCTTCATTGTTGATTATGTAGGCATTGCTATGTTTAGCTGTACCACTCTTGAGTTTACCATGCAAGTAAAGCTTTACGAAAACACAAATATCATTGACACATACATTACTGAAAAACCACTGTGCACAACCTGGAATGGTGGAGCCGCGATCCACGGATTGGAAAACGCAGCTGGAACCCAATCGGTAATTGTACCGGGTAGGAATTTTCCAACGCAGTGGACTGCAACCAATGATGCAGTAAGATTTACACCTGATGGTTTTGGAAGCTATACAATCGACCAAACCATTCCTTTTAATCCAACTCCGGTTGGAACCGAAACCATAATATGGACGGATGGTGCTGGCAACTTCCTCGGTGATTTGAATTCAATAACAGTTACACCGTTAGCACCAACTTGGTACTATTGCACATACCAATCAGCTTGCTCAGCAATTACTGTAGTTGATTCTATTTTAGTGACTTTGGGAAATGTTGATATAACACTTGCCCCAACTGATGCTTCTTGTTTTGGATTTAGTGATGGATATGTACAAATCGACCCAATTGGCAGCACATTTCCTGTATCCTTAGGATTATTAGATATATCCGGTGCTCAGTTACAGACAGAAAATGGAGTTGTTGGTATCGACACATTATCTGGGCTTATTGCGGGAAACTACACTGCAACCGTTACAGACGGAGTTGGCTGTACTACTTCTTTGGACTTCGCAATAGATCACCCAACTCTGTTAATACCGAATGCTGACCACACAGATATTCTATGTAGTGGCGATAATAATGGTACCGCATTTGCCTATCCTTCAGGTGGAGTGACACCTTATGAATTAGCTTGGAATGACCCGTTATCGCAAACCTCTGATTCAATTCAGTTTCTTCCACCTGGGGCTTACACTCTAACTGTAACCGATGCTCAAAACTGTGTTTCAGATACAACACTTTCTGTTCTTGAACCGCTCCCGCTAATCTTAGAGCTTACTTCTGGAGCGGATACTTGTCTTTATACAAATGGGGCAGTATTGGCACAAGTACAAGGAGGTACCAAACCATATTATTATGTATGGAGCAGCCTTGGTGGAGACTCAGCAAATTTTCAATTTGATGAAGTTGATTACGCTTGGAGTACCATCAGCAATCTATCTCATGGAAATTACTCCCTTATACTAACGGACACAAACGAGTGTGAAATTGATGGCAGTATTGATGTTCCGCTTATTACACCTCCTAACGCAAGCTTCCTGAGTCGATCAAAACCTGAAGAATTTGTAAATCCTGATGCTCAGTTTGTTAACGAAAGCACAGCTGCTATTACCTATGAATGGCATTTTGGAGATGGGAGCATCTCCTACGAGGAAGACCCATTGCATACCTATGACACATCAGGGGTTTTCTTGGTGATGCTAATTGCCTACAACGAACCACAATATGGTTGTGCAGATACCACGTTCAGATACATGGAAGTTGACCCTTTCTTTACGTTTTACGTTCCAAGTGGTTTTACACCCGAAGGCGATGGACTCAATGATACTTGGGGACCGGTTGGCCAAAGCTTCGAATACGAAAGCTATAATGTTCAAATATATGACCGTTGGGGAAATCTTATGTGGCAAACAGATAACCCTACTAAATTTTGGGATGGAACAAACCAAAATTCAACAAAAGACGTGAAGCAAGGAACCTACGTCTATGTATTCAAACTAAAAAAGTTCAATACGTTTGAGCCGAAAACCATTACAGGAACCGTAACACTTTATCGGCACAAATAGCAAGCATCTCCATTGTCAGCAAGTTCCAGCATTTGTAAATTTCTTGTAGTCATTATTTGCATTCTGGCCTTTAATAAGGTTGGATTTGCGCAGCCAGGATGTCCAAATATCACAACTGGTCCAAATCAATCAGTTGATTGCAATATTAACTGTACTGATTTAACTGCTTCGGTATTTGAAACAGGTGAATCCACCTCATATGCTGTAAGCTCTATTCCGTACGCACCTCCCGCACCATTTACTGGAGGGATAGCCCAGCTAATCAATACAGATGACATTTTTGGAGGTATAGTAAATCTGCCTTTCAACTTTTGCTTCTATGGTAACGTCTACAGCCAAGTTGTAATTGGTGCAAACGGCCTCATTAGCTTTGACATAACTGAGGCAAATCAAATATGCGCTTTTGCTTTTACTGACGCAATTCCCTCAGCAAATTTGTACACAAATTGCATTATGGGAGCATACCACGATATCGACCCAAGTGTATCGGGAGAAATTAGCTATCTCATTCAGGGAGTTAGTCCCTGCAGGATGTTCGTAGTGAGTTTCAATGATGTAGCACATTTTAGTTGTGACTGTACTGGCGGTATATTTGGAGGTGGAGGGTGCAGTCGTACCACACAGCAAATCGTAATATATGAAACCACCAATGTTATTGAGGTTTATGTTGAACAGAAAGAAACCTGTACTGATTGGAATGACGGGAATGCAGTAATTGGGATACAAGATGCTACTGGAGCTTCCGGTCTCACACCAGCTGGAAGGAATACTGGCCCTTGGACTGCCAACAACGAAGGTTGGAGATTTACACCCGATGGCGCGCCTAATTTTACTGTTGAATGGTACGATGGCAGTTCAAATATTATAGGTTCTGGTCTCACGGTAAACGTTTGCCCTGCTGTAACTACTACATACACGGCCGAAGCAACGTATACAAATTGCGATCAATCTGTAATCACTGTTTCAGATGTGGTTACAGTTACACAAAACAGCACCGTTTCGGTTAGTGTAACTCCAACAACTGCCGCATTATGTACTGGACAATCAGTTGACCTAACCGCAAGCAGTACTAATCCGGGGATAAACTATACATGGTCTCCCGCTGCCGGATTATCAGGAACAACGGGAGCTACTGTTATAGCTTCACCAAGCACTACAACCTTATACACTGTAGCAGCGAATGATGGAAATTGCAGTACCAGTGCTAATGTGAATATTACTGTGGTAGATATTCAAACACCAAGCAGTTCTACCGATGCTTCCTGTGCGGGTGATGATGGTACAGCCACAGTTACTCCTTCTGGTGGGGTTGCCCCATACACGTATGCCTGGAACACTACTCCCGTACAAACCACTCAAACTGCAACAGCTCTTGCAGCTGGAAATTATGATGTAACAGTAACCGATGCTACAGGATGTACAGCTTCGGAAACCGTAACAGTAAGTCTAACTCTTGGGGCACTTTCCCCTCCAACGATGAGCAGCACCGATGCTGTATGCACTACACCAAACGGAACTGCTACTGCAACAGCCGTTGATGGCAATGCACCTTATACCTATGCTTGGGACACAAGCCCTATACAAACAACGCAAACAGCCATAGATTTAGCAGCCGGAACGTATAACGTAGTCTTAACCGATAATGGAGGATGTCAATCTACCGCATCGGTAATTGTTGGGGTAGATCCTGGCAGCTTAACCGCAAACGTTATTGTGTTTTCTAACGTTGCATGTGATGGTAATTGTGATGGGACCGCTACGGTGGACGCCCTAAATGGTGCTACACCGTTAATCTATTTGTGGGATGACCCAAGTGCTCAATCAACACAAACAGCTTCAAATCTTTGTGCCGGAACGTATAATGTTGGAGTGGCAGACGCTAATGGATGTCTAGCGACTGCACAAATCGTGATTTCTGAACCGACCGCGGTTGCGGTCACTGCTATAATGGACATTCAATCCAATTGTGGAAACCCTGACGGGCAAACCAGCGCTACAGCAACTGGCGGAACGGTCACCTTAGATTATGCGTACACTTGGAATTCCACACCAACCCAATCAGGTACGGTCGCAACTGGTCTTGAACCAGGCATTTATACCGTTATAGTGATAGATAATAATGGATGTTCGGGATCTGCAGATATTGAGGTTACCTCAACCCCGGGTTTCTCTGCTAGCATTTCTTCGTTTACTAACGCAAGCTGCTTTCAGAATTGTGATGGCACTGCAATTGCTCTGGCTAGCAATGCTGCAGTTGCACCTCTCTCCTATTCTTGGAATACTTCTCCAACACAAAACGCTGCTACAGCTGCAAATCTTTGTGCAGGAACATACGATGTAACGATTACTGATGATTTGAATTGTGTAGCCACTGCTTCCGCCATAATTGGACAACCAACAATGGTTTCCACTTCCGTGGCGGCTAGCGCATCACCTATTTGTATTGGAGAATCAGCTAACCTAACCGGCACAATATCTGGCGGAACACAACCTTACGCCACTACAATTTGGACATCGACTCCGAACGACCCCAGCCTTATTGCAACACAACAAAACCCAACGGTTAGTCCAGTCATCACAACAGATTACTCGCTGATTGCCACAGATGCGAATGGTTGTGAATCCATTCCTAAAGTAGTTACGGTTGAAGTGCTAGACCCCCTCATGCTCTCAGTTACTCGTCCTCTAAATGTTGACACGGGAATTTGCCCGTACGATTTTGCGACCATTGATTTAATCGCAACAGGTGGTGATGGCACTTATTCCTACTTCCTTCAACCAGATCTGTCTACTCCTGTTGCTTTGCCAATGCAAGTGCAGCCTAATTCTACCACAACCTACAGCTTCACGGTTATTGATGGTTGTACCACTCCTGCCGCAACTACATCCAGTACCATCACAATTTTCGTCATTCCTGAAGTTGATTTTATTGGAGATGAGCTAGAAGGCTGTGACCCTCACGTTACAAATTTCACAGACTTAACCCAACCTGCGCCCGTAAGTTGGGAATGGGATTTTGGTGATTCAAACTCAGGTGTAAATAGTGCTACTAGCGCCAACCCATTCCACGCATATTCTGGCCCAGGTTTCTATGATGTTTCACTTGCTATTGTCACTGCGGATGGTTGTGTTTCGGATAGTACCAAAACCGAATACATCGAAGTATTTCCCCTACCGTATGCAAACTTTGAAGCAGACCCCGAACGAACAAATGTCTTGGAGGGGGAAATCAATTTTACAGATCTCTCTGTTGACTCAATTGCGGGATGGTCCTGGGATTTTGGAACTGGAGATTTTTCAACACAGGAAAATCCAGTGTACACGTATCGAGATACCGGTACGTTCCTAGTTTGGCTTCAGGTGGTTACAATTCACGGGTGCGAAGATGAAACCATGCGACAAATTGAAATCGAACCTGATTTTATGTTTTATGTTCCAAACGCATTCACTCCCAATTCTGATGCGAGAAATGATGATTTCAGAGGGTACGGAGAAGGCGTGAATTGGGACACGTATGAAATGTCTATTTACGACCGCTGGGGAGAAGAAATCTTTTTCACTAACAATATTGAAAATCCGTGGGACGGAACGTTTAAGGAGATGCAGGTGCCAAACGAAACCTATGTTTGGTCTATAAGACTGTTCGACCTAGAAGGAAATGAGCACACGTATCGTGGTCATGTGACTGTCGTACGATAGTCGGTTATTCAATTGTCATCGGCTACGCACGTGGTCTTGTTTTTTCATCCTACTTTTTCACCTTCAGAGCGCAGCGATGAGAAATTACCATTACGTTATTTTTTTGTGCAACTTGTTGCTCCAAATAGCAACCCAAACAAGGATGGGGAGTCTAAAAGTAAACCAACCAACACCTCGATTTTGAACTTTTCTGGTTTCTACAAACATCTTAGCCAATTCGCAACCCTTGTTGTGTTATGGTTTCTGAGCTTTTCCGCGTTTTCTCAATCTCAAGTGGTAGAAAAAACGCACGATATTATAACCAAAGATGGAGTCAGTATTTCTTCGGCATTGCAAAATTGTGCTGATGTAAAAAATGGCATCTCCAAAGAGTTTGTTATTCTCAATGTGTACAACGAAAACTCTTTTCCTGTTGAACTATCCTTCAAAAAAAATCTTTGGTTTGATGGAAAATGCACATCGTGTTCTTCCTCTAGCATGGAACACCTCATTACTATTACACTAGAAGCCGAAAGTGTAATGCATGGCTCTTGCAGTACAAATAATGACCTTCGCATCTTTTCTAAGATGTTGAATTTGGAGAAGGTTAGAAAACTCACCAATTATGAACTTGTTGATATTACAGTTGATGAGATTAAGTAATACACTTTCAGCCTCGTTCACGGTACTTGCCATCGTTATCTTATCGACTGGTACTGCTTATTCTCAATGCGATGTAACGGCCAATTCGACTTACGCAGAAATAACCTGTGGCGAATGTGTAACGCTTTCGCATTTTGGTTCTACTACGGGAAACATCAGTTTCGAAGAAGACTTCAATACTCAACCGCTTTCTACTGATTGGGCATTTACTCAGCAAGCTTCTTTCAATAACCCATGCAGCCCTGCCGGGGTTGATGGCACAGACCATATTTGGATGGGCGACCAATCTGGCGTACCGCGAACGCTTGAAACAAATCCGTTAAATTTTGGCCCAGCAGTGGCGCCAGCTGGAGGTACTATATGTTTTGATTTACTATTCTCTGAACAAGGAGACAACTCGCCTTGCGAAGGGCCGGATGAACCAGATGAAGGTGTTTTTCTTCAATATTCAGTTGATGGAGGTACAAATTGGATTACGATTGAGTATTTCGACCCCAACGGAGGAAACGACCCGCAACTAGTGAACTGGAACAACTGGTGTTTTCCTATACCTGCTGGGGCGCTGATTGATGGTGTGCAATTCCGATGGTTTCAGGATGCAGATTCAGGCGCTGAATATGACCACTGGGGAATTGATAACGTAGAGATTATTGTAAACGATCCAACTGTAGAATACATATGGCAACACGACAATTATACGACTTCACTTCCTGGAGACAACCCAACTGAGGTTTGTCCATTAGTTACTACAACCTACACTGTAAACATGACCACTAGTACAGGAAACTGCACGGATAATGTGGAAGTTGTCGTTGTAAATCCAGTGGTAATTGTTGATGCAGGACCAGACCAAACCATCTGTCCTGGAGATTGTATTGATTTGGCTGGAACAGCACAAGTTATTTTTGATCCAGGAGGCATAACTACATTTTCAAATAATCAAACCGAAACCTTCGATGCTTCGGTATTTGGTGGTGGTAGCGTAAACGTGAATGTTCAAGACTTGAACATGGCTAACGTGAACCCTGGTTCTTTGGTTGAGGTTTGTATTTCCAGTTTAGAATTCACTGGTTTTGGTCTCCCACCCAGTGGCGTTGAAGCCCTTTCCATTACTCTTGTTTGCCCCGATGGTACTCAAGTCGAGTTGGTGCCCATTGGTGGGGCTCCAGCTGGTGCTGGTGGTTTATTCGGAAACCCGTCTTATTACGAAAATGCTTGCTTCGTTCCTTCTGGGGGTTCCGCAGTTTCTGGCGCAAATCCTGAACCAATTACTGGCACGTTTAATTCTAGTCAGCCATTTTCTGGTATGGATGGTTGTACTGCAAATGGTCTTTGGTCAATAGAGGTTGCTACAAGTGCTCTTACCGGTGACGGAGTATTTGACGGTTGGTCAATCACTTTTGATGACGAACCTGAAGAATATGCTCCTGATGTACTTTGGTCTCCGACAACCAATATGGCCGCTGGGGAAGAAACTACACTCACGCCAGAAGTCTGCCCTACCGGAGCGATCACCTACACGCTTACAGCTTCAGACAATGCTGGTTGCGTTACCGAATCGGATGATGTTTCAATAATTATTGATGCAAACTGTTGCGACCCACAAACACCGCCTATTCAAGGGCCGACTCCTCTTTGCCAAAACGCTACTGGGAATGTTTACTCCGTAACAAATACACCCGGCTCCACTTACGCTTGGACAGTTCCCGCTGGAGCATCTATTACTGCCGGTCAAGGAACAAACTCAATTACGGTTGATTTTGGAACAACTGGAGGTCAAATCTCAGTAATTGAAACAATCCAATGTGGGGATGGCCCCGCTATTACGTTTGATGTAGCGGTTGATCCTGCTCAAACTTTAGCCATTACCGACCCCGCACCAGAATGTCAGCCAGCAACAGTTGATTTAACCGCTGTGGCGATCACAGCGGGAAGTACGGGCGGAGGAGGATTAACGTATTGGACAGATGCTGCTGGAACCATTCCAATTCCAGACCCAACTGCCGTTGCTACTTCTGGGACATATTACATTCAGGCTGGTGCCGGAACTTGTTCAGACATTCAGCCTGTTACCGTAACAATAGATAACTGCGCAGGTTGTAACATGGATAACCTAGACGTAGTGCTATCAGACTGCTATATTTCTGGACAAAACTTCTTGCAATACGATGTAGAAGTAACTGTCACGTTTACCAACCCTCCAACAACCGGCCAATTAGCGGTAACAGATTGCTTTGGAAACATACAGACTGTAAATGCACCTTTTACCAGCCCAACCACATTTACATATGTTGGCTTACCGCAAGATGGTCTTGACTGCGATTTTGGTGCGGGATTCTCAGATGACCAAACCTGTGTAATTACTACAACATACACGGCTCCTCCTACTATCACCTTTACTTCAGCGAATTGTGTAAGTGGAAGTGGAGTTGTAGATGGAACTATTGAATTCAACAATCCTCCTGCCACAGGAACCATAGAAGTCTCTATTAACGATGGAACAGGCACGCAAACAACTAGCATTTCGCCTCCATATACTAGCCCTGAAGCATGGCAAGTAACAGGCTTAGACCCTGCGGCAGCTACGTATGTAATTACCTATTACTTCTCAGATTTTCCGACCTGCGAGCAAACTCAAACTATACAATGCGGTTGTTCAGCTCAAGGAGGTACAACTACAGCAACTCTCACTGGTGACGGAACAACAGACTTTATTCTTTGTGATGGCGATCAAATAGATATAGTTGACAACGGAGATTTTGTTGTTCCTGATGATGAAGGTCCATTGACTGACGCTGCTGGAACTCTTTACCCTTATTCACCATCCTATGCATTTATAGTTTACGCCTGCCCTCCTACACCAGGTGTTTTTCCTGCTGATGACCCATGTTATGTTGGTTTCATTCCAACCAACGGACCTCTGACGGAAATCAATGACCCAAATTCTATATTTTCTCAGTTTCCTCCCGGTCTACCTAATAATGAACTGTATTACGTACCGACTGTTTTTTACCACTCGGACCCAGTAACTGGTCTCTATGCCTGGAATGCAAACTGCTGGGCTCTGGGATCAACAACTACAGTAAGCTATTTACCACCTGTTGTTACGAATGTTGTTCCTGACTGTCAAACTAACACTGTTACGGTAACTGCAAGTGGAGGTCATCCTGAAGTTTGGGGTGGAGAATTTACAGCTTCAAACTTATTACCAGCTACCGCGAATTTTGTGAATACAACCGCTCAGAATGGAGGCGACATCGTAATTGATGGATTACAAAACGGAGACAACTATTCATTCGACATTACAGATGAGAATGGTTGCCCAACAACAATTACAGGTGGACCTTTTGTGGCACTTCCAATTGCTGAAGCGGGAGCAGATGCGCAAACGTGTATTCTCACCTATACTTTAGAAGGCGTAGCGAGTTATGGTGCGGGAACTTGGACTGGCGGCCCTGCCGGAACATCGTTTACTCCTGATGCGAACACCGCTAACGCTACTGTTACAGTTCCTTCAGCAGGCGTGTATACGTTCACTTGGACTGAGGACAATGGCAATGGCTGTGTAGCATCTGATGATGTGGAAATTACATTCTCGCTAATGAGTATTCCAGCGGTAATAACCAATGCCGACTGTGGATTAACTAATGGTGAAATTGTTGTGGCTCCCCAAGGAGGCGTACCACCTTATACATACAGTTGGACATCTGGTGGCACTTCGGCTGTTGAATCTGGCTTAGGTGCCGGAAGCGTTACGGTTACCGTAACTGATGCAACCAATTGTAGTTTAGACTCCACATTTATTATTGCTCAGCCTATCACGTTTAACTATGTTTTGACATCTGCAGACGAAACATGTTTCGGGGCGTGTGACGGACAAGTAAGTATTGTGCCAGATGGCGCTGGTCCGTATGCCTACGCTTGGACTCCGAATGTTGCCAATACTGGGCAGGAAACGGCTCTTTGTGCTGATGACTACGAAATTCTTGTTTCTGATCAGGATGGGTGTACTCAAGTCATAAATGTTACCATTTCTGGCCCTACTGAAGTTATCACTCAGGTAACGTCTGATGTTAGTGAAATCTGTATTGGAAGTTCCGCAGTTCTTTCAGCGGTTGTTACAGGAGGTACTCCACCATATGCCACTTACTTATGGACGGCAAGTCCTGCCGACCCGTCACTTATTGCAAATGCGCAAAGTCCGGTAGTTTCTCCAGTAGAAACTACTACGTATACGTTGGTTGTAACAGATGCCAATGGTTGTATATCTGCACCCAAAGTAGTTGTTGTACAAGTACTGCCTCCGCTTACGTTGGATGTTATTCGCCCTCTTGTTTCTCCTGATACAAGTATTTGTCCGTACGATTTTGCCACAATTGACCTTACTGCTGCAGGTGGTAATGGGGCTTACAATATTTACCTCCTTCCGGATATTACGAATCCAATTACACTTCCGTTAGACACCCAACCACTGGTTACAACTACGTTTGATTTTATGGTAACCGATGGATGTACAACGCCAGCAGCTTTTGCTTCCAGCACAGTCACAGTCCATATTATTCCGACTATAGTAGTTGCGGCAGAACCTGATAGCGGCTGTCACCCGCTTACAGTAGAGTTTGCAGATTTAACGCAACCAACTCCATCCTCTTGGAATTGGAATTTTGGAGACCCCGATGGAACGGTAAACACATCGACTCAGCAATCGCCATCGCAACTTTACTCCGGTGCAGGTTTATATGATGTTTCATTGTCCATAATTACAGCCGAAGGGTGTGTAACAGATACAGTTCTTACAAATTATGTTGAGGTTTTTCCTCTACCCAACGCCAATTTTGAGCTAGACCCCGAACTAATTAATCTGTTAAATGCTGAAATCAATTTTACCGACCTATCTACCGGAAACATAGCCAGCTGGAACTGGAACTTTGGTGATGGTGAAAACTCGACAGTTCAAAACCCCGAACATCTTTACGGAGATACTGGAACTTACACCATCAATCTGCTAGTAACAACCATACATGGCTGCACAGATGAAACGCAAAGACAATTGATTGTAGAACCAGACTTCATGTTCTACGTGCCAAATGCGTTTACACCTAATAGCGATGGGAGAAATGACAATTTCCGAGGCTATGGAGAAGGCATCGATTGGGACACATATCAGATGTCCATTTTCAATCGTTGGGGCGATTTCATTTATTACACAGAAAACATCGATGAACCTTGGGATGGAACATTCCGAGGAGCACCTGTAGAATTAGCCGTTTACGTTTGGAAAATCAGTCTAAATGACGTGAAAGGCAACGAGCACGATTACTTTGGGCACGTTTCGGTCGTTAGGTAAAGGTTATTTACTGGATTTTATTTGAAAAATAGATTTTCACTTCTCGCAACAAACCGTTGTAATAATTCTTATTCTCACCGTACTATCGCGCAGAAAATACGGTGAGTAACTTTTACATCAATTACGTACATTTGATTTTTCTAAAAAACCCCGATTAATGAAAACTTCTTTTCGATTAACTACCGCTTCCCTTATCGCGGTACTGTTTTTCTCCTTGTCGCCTGATGTAATTGCTCAGGATAACGTTGGAATTGGAACAGTTACTCCTCAGGAAAATGCCATTTTGGACATCTCTTCTACTGAAAAAGGATTACTGGTTCCAAGATTAAATACGTTACAACGACTAGCTGTTTTGCCGGTTGCTGGCGCTGATGGACTTTTAGTATATGACACTGACATTGACCAGTTTTGCTACTGGGACGAGAATGATGCCATTTGGGTATGCCTAGATATGGCTGGTGGTTTCGGAGCAACTGGACCTCAAGGTCCTGCTGGAAACCCTGGACCAGCTGGAGGTGTTGGCCCTGCCGGTGCTGACGGAGCAACTGGTCCTGCCGGTGCTGATGGAGCAACTGGTCCTGCTGGTGCTGTCGGACCTGCTGGTGCTGATGGAGCAACTGGACCTGCTGGTGCTATCGGACCTGCTGGTGCTAATGGAGCAACTGGACCAGCCGGTGCTATCGGACCTGCGGGTGCTGATGGAGCAACTGGACCTGCTGGAGCAAACGGAACTAACGGTGCGGCTGGACCCGCTGGGCCTGCTGGACCTGTCGGTTGCAATACGGCCAACTTGATTATAAAGTCTAACGGAACAACAGCCGTTTGTAGCCAAATATTCGATAATGGAAGCAATATTGGAATTGGAACAACAACCCCAGCCAATTTTTTAACTATTACCCGTAATGGTACGGGAACTATTTGGCAGAACTTTATTCAGAATACAGGAACTGGTGATGCAAACACTCAAATCATTTCCACCAATGCTACAAACCAAAGCAGGAATTTCCTTGCCGCATCGCAAGCAGCTCCAGTTGGTTTTATTCCGGTAGCCAATGAGGGAACTTGGTTGCCAACTGGAACTGGTGTTGCAGGTGAAGGTGTTGCAGGTGCAGTTAATGGTTACGAGGGTACTGGCGTTTTTGGAAGCCGTTTCAATGATGGTGGTATCGATGCCGGTTGGGGAGGTTTGTTCCTTGCCGATTTAGGCTATACAGGAGCGGTTTTAAATGCCTCGGACAAAAGGCTTAAACGTGACATTAGAAAAATCGAAAATGCTACTGATTTAATACTTCAAATCAAAGGTGTTAATTATGAACATCGCTTAGACGAATACCCAAATATGGGTTTAGGACAAGGCCTGCAATATGGTTTTATCGCACAGGAGCTGGAGGCAGTCATTCCTGAATTAGTTCAAGAAAAATTAATTGATACTCAGGGAACTGCGAGAAAATCAGCTGAATCAAACGCAAAAGAGGACACCAAGGAATTATTTAAAACAGTAAACTATGTTGCCCTTATCCCCGTTTTGGTTGAGGCAATCAAGGAGCAAGAAGCTCGTATCAAAGAGTTGGAAGCTAGACTACTTGAACAGCAGAAGTAAAACCTTTTAAGAAATACAAGCAAAAAGAAAGCCCGATGGAAATTCCATCGGGCTTTCTTTTACTGCAAACTTTAGGGCTTAATTACGCATCAATCTTCGCGTACTTGGCGTTTTTCTCAATAAACTCTCTACGTGGTGGAACTTCATCTCCCATCAGCATACTGAACACTCTGTCTGCCTCAATTGCATTATCAATAGTAACCTTACGCAGCGTTCTGAAAGTTGGATCCATTGTGGTTTCCCAAAGTTGTTCTGCGTTCATCTCTCCAAGACCTTTGTAACGCTGAATGCCTACAGAGCTTTCTTTTCCTTCACCCTTCAGTTTCAAAACAGCCGTGTCGCGCTGATCATCGTTCCAGCAATACTCAGACTTAGCACCTTTTTTAACCAAATAAAGTGGTGGAGCCGCTATGTACAAATAACCAGACTCCACTAACTCCTTCATATACCTAAAGAAGAATGTCAGAATTAAAGTTGCAATGTGACTACCATCCACATCGGCATCACACATAATAATCACCTTGTGATAACGCAGTTTCTCCAAGTTCAGCGCGCGCTCATCTTCGGCAGTGCCAATGGTTACACCAAGTGCGGTGTACATATTCTTGATTTCCTCATTTTCAAAAGCCTTGTGCTGCATGGCTTTCTCCACATTAAGAATCTTACCGCGCAATGGTAAAATTGCTTGGAACATTCTATCTCGGCCTTGTTTGGCTGTTCCGCCTGCCGAATCTCCCTCCACTAGGAATAATTCGCAATTAACAGGGTCCTTATCAGAACAATCTGAAAGCTTTCCTGGAAGACCAGAACCACTCATTACGTTCTTACGCTGCACCATTTCGCGTGCCTTACGTGCTGCATGACGTGCAGTTGCAGCAAGAATCACCTTCTGAACAATTATTCGTGCATCAGCAGGGTGCTCCTCTAGATAGTTCTCAAGCATTTCGCTTACCGCCTGACTTACTGGTGCCGTAACTTCTCTGTTACCCAGCTTCGTCTTAGTTTGACCTTCGAACTGTGGTTCTTGAACTTTCACAGAAACAATTGCTGTGAGTCCCTCACGAAAGTCATCACCAGATATCTCAAACTTTAACTTATCCAACATACCAGAAGAATCAGCATACTTCTTCAAGGTATTTGTCAAACCACGTCTGAAACCCGAAAGGTGCGTTCCACCTTCGTGCGTGTTAATATTGTTCACATACGCATGAATATTCTCTGAATAAGAAGTATTGTAAACCATTGCCACCTCAACAGGAATCCCTCCTTTCTCACCTTCAATACTGATCACCTCGCTAATAAGTCGTTCTCTATTACCATCCAAAAAGGCAACAAACTCCTTCAGCCCTTCATCAGAATGAAAAATTTCTGTCGGGAACTCGCCTTTCTCATCAGGAGTTCTAAGATCCTTTAGCGTTACGGTAATTCCCTTGTTTAGAAAAGACAACTCACGCATTCTTGTTGCGAGCGTCTCATAATTAAACTCTAGCGAGTCGAAAATTTGATCATCCGCCTGAAATTCAACCTCTGTACCACGAAGCTCCGTTGTACCGATTTCTTTTACCTCATTTACTCGCTTACCTCTACTATATTCTTGCTGATAAACTTTTCCTTCGCGGTAAACGGTCGCTCTCAAATTAACAGAAAGCGCGTTAACTACAGACACCCCAACTCCGTGAAGCCCACCAGACACTTTGTAAGAGTCTTTATCAAACTTACCACCAGCACCAATCTTGGTCATTACCACCTCTAGGGCAGAAACGCCTTCCTTCTTGTGCATATCAACAGGAATTCCACGACCATTATCACGAACAATTACTCCGTTCGTTTCGGTGATAGTCACGTCAATATGATCACAATGACCCGCTAGAGCCTCGTCAATAGAGTTATCGACTACTTCATAAACGAGATGATGAAGCCCACGAACACCAACATCTCCAATATACATCGATGGACGCATACGTACATGCTCCATCCCCTCCAGGGCCTGAATACTATCGGCCGAATACCCCTTATTTGGTTTGTCTTTTTCTTCCACTTTATCCGTCTTAATTTTTGTGCTGAAATGTCAACAATCAAAGATACTCAAATACGTACTGACAGCCCCGCGAATACGGTGCTTTCGTTCGTATTTATCAACAAAAAAGGAAGGGTTTTACACAGAACACATCAAAAGCTGAAATTCAGGCCAGCAATGAAGCTAAAACGCTGTACTTGATACTGATTCCACTCTTGATATCTGAGGGCGGCAATGTTCCTAAAATCGATAAAGGCTCCAAGCCATTTACGATAACGATATTCCACTCCAATACTTGCATCGGCAAAGCCTTTCATTGTTATTGGGGTCATGCTTATCACGCCTAGAGAATCAGTACTGAAGCCACGTGCCACACGTGTACCGTATGCGCTGATGCTTGCTTTAAAAATGAGCTTATCCTTTAGGTTATAGTTTCCTGAGAATGTGAATCGGAACGGTGCTTCGTGCCAAGGCTTAATGCTATCGGTTGGCATTACAAACAAGCGGTACTCTGCCTCTGCAACCAATTGCAGTTTACTTTTAAGCTGATAGCTCAGTGCTCCCTTAAAACTTGTTACCCGTACATCATGAAACTCAGCTAAGAACTTATTACCCAGTCCGTCAGAAACATCATTTACAAAGAACATTTGCTGACCTGTGATGATTTCCGCTACGGATAAATCAAAGCCAATACTTCTGGTGATGCTGCCTTTAAATCCACCATAGATATTCAAGCGTTCCCAACTGTTGCTCAGGTTTTGATCTGTATCGAAAAAAGGGTTTAACTGAGACACAGAACGCAGTCCATTACGTTGCACTCCACCTTTGGCGCCAACATAAACGCGTAACATGTCTTTCACAATGAAGTAGTGAAAATCGAGTACTGGAAAAACCAAAACCTTGGTTGTAGAATCGTTTACATCCAACGAGAAATTAACTCCTAAATCAATCCCCCACCTTTCTCGCTTTGCTCGGAATCTTGGCTCAAATCCCCAAATAAAATTGTTTGTGTTCTGACTTGGCTGCGCCAAATTGTAGTAATCGAAAGTTGTGCGGATAAACATGGTCTCCTTCTTAATAGGAAAAGCAATACCGGCCGATAAAGCAGCATAATGTTCCTCTGCTCGAAAATTATCTCTCGTATAACGGTAAGCCAAAGCTGCCTGATTAAGCAAATGTGGTTTCTTTTCCTGGAGGGCAGTCAAATCCAAGTTGAATCCAACATGATGAAAAACCTGATGCAAACTGTCGTCATTTGTAGCTCCAATATTGTCGAAGTTCACATCAGAACGGTCAAATCCGTAGTAGTAGTTTTCATCTACATCATACTCTAAACTACCAGCTAATACATGGTTTTTCATAAAGTATTTTCCAAATCCTTTAATGCCAGCATCGGTAAAACCGAAGTCTCGAACCTTGTTCAATTTGGCGTACGAAGCATGATAACGCGCGAAAAATCCAGCCTGATATTTCTTACTGCGCAAACTGCTAAAACTGGCTTCTAGAAACGGCATTGTATAATTACCAAAACCAGCTTTCACAAAACCATTATAAAGCTTCGCGAGTGGTTCGTTGGACAACTTTGCGGCCTGAAGCGGCTCGGCTTCGTACGTAATCTCCTTAGTCTTATTCAAGACCGAATAATTCACCTTTGGCAAACTTGCAGTATCATGTTTTACCTCTGGTCGTGCTAAAATCTTCTTCGCATCGCGAGCAACAGGACGATAGTCCTTCCGAATTGTAAAGCGCAAGCTATCGGGCAAATCGTTCTTTTCGGTTTGCGCATGAACACCAAAAGAAATCGTTAGTGCAACAACTACGAGAATGATATGTGAAATACACTTTTTCATTCTTCGTCCAGTTCAAGTTCATACTCTTCCTCTTCATCCACCTCAAAAATATCGTCTCGCACTTTCCCTTCTTGCTCAAACTCAATATCCCACTCGCTGCCGTCTTTCCGCTCTTGGAGTTTGGGCTGCAATGCATTCACTTCATCTAACTTAAGTTGCGCTTCTTGTTTCAACTCGCCTTCGTAATTATCAATCAAGTTTTGAAGGGTAAGCTTTGCTTGGAACAGGTCGTTCTGTTTGATGTAGTTATCAGCCAAAAGCAAGAATGATTTGGAAATCCACTTGCCATAATTCGGGAAGATGTTGACCATTTCAAACACTAAATTCTGAGATAATTGAAACGAATCTTGCAAGAAGTGGATGTATGCCAAATTGTACATCGCCTCTGCTCCTACTTCATTATTAGACTCAAGTAGTGTTTGTTTGAATCGTTCTTGAGCCATCCGCAAATTATTCTGCGCTAAAGCACATTTTGCAGAAGTAAGACTTGCTTCTCCAAGAACAGCTTCTGGAACCTTATCTGAGCGTTTCAGCTTCATGGCGTATGCGTGTGCAGATTCAAAATTGTTAAGCAAATAATTGCAGCGCATGAGGCCCGCGCGGGCTTCCATTAAGTTTTCAGCACTTTCTGCCACTTCCTCTAGCATCGTGAATCTCAGCAGCGCATCATTGTACTTCTTCTGGAAGAAATAAATCTGCGAAGCAGACATCAGCGCGCGCTCGGTAAACGCATTCTTTTTGAAATCAAGTACTCGGTCGAAACCAATAATAGCCTGGTCATACTTCTTTAATTGAACAGCAGCTTCAGCACGATAGAAGTTCGCGTTGAGCTTGAAAAAGCCGTTAGGAAACTTATCAATATACGCCTGAAACTCAGCCATCGCATTCTCAAGGCTTCCTCTCAAATACATGAATTCTGCGCTCTCGTAATACGAAGTGTCCAATGCACCTGTGGTTATGTCTGGAAAATTGTTTTCTGCCACATATTTCTCAAACCCAGGTACATCTCCATCCTCAACATAAATCTTCTGAATCTTCATCAAAGCCTCCTTAGCTTCTTCGGTTGCGGGATAATTCTCAGCAACTTCTTCGAATAACGGTAACGCCTGTTCATCCAAACTTTGGTTATAGAACAATAGCCCTTTGTTGAGTTTCGCCTTGCGTACATAACTCGAATTTGGATGCTCAGCAATCACCTTATCGAAATACTTTATCGCCTCTTGACTGTTATCTGTGAAGAAATGTGTTTCGGCAATTTCGTACTTAGCATCTGCCGCAAAATCTGTTTCAGGATAGTTTTCCAGCATGGCATTTAGCGTTGCCACTTTGGAAGCATTTTGCCCATCTAAACCATAGCACACGGCAATCTGGAAGATGGCATAATCCGTATCAAACTTGTCATATTTGATGGCCTTATCATAAAACTCAATAGCGCGTTTATTGTCTTTTCCTAGATAGAATGCATCTGCAATTCGCAGCAATCCATCATTCACGCGCAGTGAGTCAACTTCCTCGTAATCCACGTATTTTCTAAACCACGAAATGGCATCTTCATATCGTTCATTTTCAAAATAAACATAGGCTACTCCGTAATGAGCCATGCCAAATTCAGACAAATTAATGGAGCTTGGCGCCTCCATAAACAACTTATAATGTTCCTCAGCAGCTTTCCATTTTCGCATTCTGGAATAGGCCTCTGCTTGCCAAAAAATAGCCTGAGCGGTGATTTTCGGATTGACTGGGTACTTATCTGAACGCTTGAAATAATGAACCGCATTCTTGAACCGCAAATCATGGAACAACTCAGTTCCGCGCAAATAAGAGATGCGTTGATAGGTTTCCCTCAAACCATCATTCACATTTTTCATCTTGTCGATGGACTTGATAGCCGCTTCGTAATTCTTGGTTGTCAAATACACTTTAAGTAGGAATTCATAAGCTTCATCAACGCGTTCGCTGTTCGGATTCTTATCAATGTATTCCTCAAACGCCTGAACAGCTTCATTGTAAGGATCGTACGAAAGTTCGTATGCGGCCTTAGCAAAATTGAACAATGCATCTTCCTGAAGCACCTTATCGAAAGCATACTTAGATGCATTACGAAATGCTCCTCGCGCTTCCATTTTACTATCCGTTTTCAGGTAGCAATCGCCCATATGATAAAACGCCAGTTGGGTCAATTCGTCTTCTTCATCCGTTACCTGCTGAAAGTATTGCAACGCCTTTTCGTAATCCGCTCCGCGATAAGCGGCATACGCCAATTTGTAGCGATCATCTCGATTGCCGCCCAACTCGGAAATAGCGATTTCCATTTCAGGAATAGCTTCCATATACTGCTCCAAATTGTAGTGCGCCTCTCCAAGTATTCGATGAATTTCACCGCTTTTACTTTCAGAGTAATCTTTCTCAAGCAGTGCCTTTCCGTAAGTCAGAACTTCCTCATTCTTTCCTTGGCGGTAATAAATCTGAAGGATGTAGAACGGAGCAACTTTCCCGAATAGTTTATCTGATTCAAGTTCTTTAAACCCAACCAAAGCAGCCTCATTTTTCCCTTCTCTATAAAGTATGTACGAACTGTAATACAAAGCTGGAGAACGATACTTCTTCCCTCCGTTTAACACATGCGAAAGGGCTTCTTTCGATTGGTCGTATTCTTCTTGTTGAAAATGCGAATAGCCTTTTTTGAAGTAGTATTCCTCCAAATATTGCTGCTCCAACTTCAACTCATCTACCAATTCCAACTGATCTAAAACTGACTTGTACCGCTTCTTAGTAAAGTAATAGCGGCCCAATTGAAAATTGGCCATGTTAACCATCGGATGCTCCGGATACGTTTCCATAAACGTTTCCATCAACGATTCGCCATCCTTATTAAATAACTCTAACGCGGAAGACGCCTGGTAATAAACCGCGTTTTCTTGCTGAATACTTGGCAGAGAACGTTTATGCTCTAGTGCTTTTGCAAAACGCTCTTGCGCCTGACCGTACTTTTGCTTTTGGTAAAGTTCCAAAGCAACCGCATACTCACGAATCGGATCAGTATCTGAAGCCACACGTTGAGCTAACATGTCGGAAATCCCAACTAGTAACATAGAAAGACTAAGCCCTCCAACAACCACATATTTCCGCTGCAACATAGACAAAGTCATCCGTGCTAAATTATCTTGATAAAAGCCCTGCTATTTTCCAGAACTCAATACTTTTCAACGCGGAAGTGTTAAGAGATAAAGGCGAAAATTGAGCGTTTGTCAGTTACTCAGAATATTAACTTTGAGCCCCACGTAATGGAAAATCAAGAACATATTATTCAGCTTTCAGACGTAACCGTTTATATCCGTGAGAATGTTGTGCTGAACAAAGTTTCATTCGCCATCGACAAAGGAGAATTTATTTACCTGATAGGCAGAACTGGAACAGGAAAAAGCAGCTTACTAAGAACACTTTACGCAGAACTTCCATTACGAGATGGTGAAGGCTACGTAGCTGGGCATACGCTTGCGGGAATAAAGCAAAAAGAGATTCCATTTCTTAGAAGAAAGCTAGGCATCGTGTTTCAAGATTTTCAATTATTGACAGACCGATCTGTTGAGAAAAATTTAAAATTCGTGATGGAAGCCACTGGCTGGAAAGACGAAGCGAAAATGGACGAACGTGTTGATGAGGTTCTGAACCTTGTAAACATTTCCCCAGAATCCAAAATAAAAATGCCAAACCAGCTTTCAGGCGGAGAACAGCAGCGGATTGCTGTTGCGCGTGCACTTATCAATCATCCAGAAGTTATTTTGGCGGATGAACCAACAGGAAACCTCGACCCAGAAACATCAGAAGGCATTCTGCAACTGATGATTGACATTACCAAAACTGGCACAAGCGTTCTACTAGCTACTCACAATTACTCCTTTTTCAAAAAACATCCCGCCCGAACATTAAAATGTGAGAGCGGGTATGTAGTGGATACACTACAAAAAGTAGGACCAGAGGATTTTTAACTTGACTAAAACTGTCAGTTTTAGTCAAGAACGATCTTTCTTTAGCTTTCGGCTATGATTTTCGTCAGTTGAGCGTTATCTTCACGCTCCGTTAAAAACAAACCCAAAATATGATGAAAAATTTACTTTTTACACTGACTTTCATTGGACTTTCAGTAATTGGAATGAGCGCTTTTGCTCAAACCCTCGTACTGGTACAAGAACCAACAAATCTTGCCGGAAGTCTCACTTTTACAGACTCATTTACTACGGACCAATGGGGAGCAGATTTAGATACCACAGCGGTTACTGCCGAAGCTGCCTTCGCATTTGATGATGGCTCCTATACTGACCCAGTAGATGGTACTGCCGCTGGTGATTCTGCTGCCTGTGGCACAGTTATTAATACCGCTCAAGTAGCCGGTAAAGTCGCATTTATTTACCGTGGAATTTGCAACTTTTCGCTGAAGGCATTCCAAGCGCAAGAAGCAGGAGCAGTTGGATGTGTTATTGTAAACAATGAGCCAGGCGCTCTTATTGGAATGCTTGCCGGTGACAATGCCGAAGACGTTCATATTCCCGTAGTTTTTATTAGTGATGCCGATGGAGCTGCATTACGCGACTCAATTATTGCTGGAGGAGTAGAAGTTTTCCTAGGCAACCCAAATGGAGTATTTGCTAATAACGTGGGTGCATTTAGGTCTAACATAGGTATTGCAAACAGTGGTGCTATTCCAAGTACGTTTGCCCAAACCAGTTCAGACTTTTTCGTTCCGATTAGCGCTTGGGTATTCAACTTCGGTTCAGATACAGCGGAAAACGTTATCGTAAATACAGTAATTGACCGAGATGGAACTGAGGTATATAACGAAACCTCAACCACAGCAGTAACGATTGTCCCAGCGGACAGTTTGCTATTTGCTTTACCTGATTATTCTGAAAACGGATATGCAGCAGGTAATTACACTATTACGTACAATATTTCTGCGGATGGCACAGATGAGTTATTAGTAGACAACACTGTAACTGGCACATTTTTCATTAATGAAAACGGTCTTTATTCCAAAAGTCGAATTGACCCAGTTGATGGACCAATTAGCAATGGAGGTTCTAGACCTGGAGGAGCAACTCCTGTTGTAGAATTTGAGTGGTGTACACCAATCGTGTCAGAAAACGCTAGTGCAATGCAGGTTCATGGAGTGGAATTTGCAATATTTTCAAACGACACAGCGAATGGGGTTGAAGGGTATTCCGTTTTCCCAAAAGTATACCAATGGAACGATGTGATTGATGAAACCTCAGTAACATTCAATTCTCTCGATGAGTTAACCAACAATGAGGTTTATGACTTTTTTGAAGATTTAGAAGGAGAGTTTGTAACACACGCTTTTGCAGAACCAATTCAACTTGAAGACAACCAAAAATACTTATCGTGTATAATGGTTACCAATGAGGAACTTTTCATCGGAACAGATGGAGGAGTTGACTATTCAATTAACTATGACAACTATCCTGCTCAAGTATTCTTCCCACTTCAAGACTTAGATGCCGGAACTTGGTTTGCTGGAGGTTTAGGAGCGGACGCTGTTCCAGCAATTATCACCAGACTACATCTTATAAACGGTATTGCTGATGATTTTGAAGGGGAGAAAATCACGCCATACCCAAACCCAACCGTTGATATGATAAACATTCCTTTCCCAACAAGTGTAGAAGGGACTGTTATGCTTAATGTGTTTAGCGTTAATGGGCAACTGGTTAAGTCCGAAGAGCTTTGTTTAAAAAACTCCAATCAAATTCGTGTTGATGTTACGGAGCTATCAAGCGGAATTCACACTTTCAACCTTACATTTGAAGATGAATCAACTACATCATTTCAAGTGGTTATTTCAAAATAAATCATTGAAGTTTTACTTCTTTGAAAGAGCCTGAGTTTTTCAATTCAGGCTCTTTTTGTTTTGCATTATGATATACAATCGATAGCGTGTAAATTAGTGGACTATAAAAATCAAATTTAACATCTGATGAAAAAACTATTTCGAAACCTCTTAACTATTTTCTGTGTATTGGCTGCACTCAATGCGTCTGCTCAAATAGTGCTAATTGTGGAAACTCCTGCGCCTCTTGCTGGAACTTATGATTTCACATATGCATCCACATGGGCCGCAAACATGGACACAATTGGAATTACTGCCGAAGCTGCTTTTGCCGTGGATGGTTCTGCTACTGAAGACTCACTAGTATGTGGTGCTGTTATAAACCCATTGGACATTGATGGAAAGATTGCCGTTCTATACCGAGGGGCATGTGAATTTTCTTCAAAGGCTAAAAACGCACAAGACTCTGGAGCTATCGCTTGCATTATCATCAACAATATTCCAGGTGCCCCAATTGAAATGGGTGGCGGTTTATTGGCAGATGACGTATTTATCCCTGTAGCTATGATTAGCAATACTGACGGTGCACTTTTGCGGCAAGCAATCATTGATGGAGACCTCACTATGTACTTAGGAAATAACACGGGTGTTTTCGCTTATAACGTTGGAACTTCTGTTGGTGAAGTTGTATTGCCGCCAATTGCTGCAATTCCTACCTCATTTGTCGAGACTCAAAGCACTACTATAAGTGTAGGCATGTGGGCTTTTAACTACGGAAATCAAGAAGCAACAGGTATTACCGGAAGCGCTGTAATTGCTAGAGATGGTAATGAAGTTTACAACGAATCTGCTTCTGGTGTGGACATCCCTGTAACTGGAGACAGTGCATATTTTAGTTTCCCTGAATACTTAACCGCAGACGAAGGATATTACACAATGACTTACACTCTTGAAGCTGATTCGGCTGATGAATATAGTCAGGATAATGAAATTGTTTTGAATTTTTGGATTAACTCAGCTGGTAACTTCTCTCTTAGTAGAATGAGTCCTGATGACGGTTCCTTAAACACAGGCGTACTTCAACCCGGTGTTGCTGCAGGTTCATCATTCGCTCCGTGGGAATGGTGTACTGTAATACGAACGCCAGATGAAAACGACCTCCAAGCTCATGGTATTTCATTCGCCACAACCACAGACGATACGTTAATAAGTCTGGTTGGTAAATCTGTTTTCCTGAAGTTTTATGAATGGAATGACGTTGGAGAAGCTACTATAAACGATTTAAATGAACTAACTGCGAATGAAATTTATGACTACAGTGAAGACGCTCGTTCGGAGTATGTTACACATACATTTGAAGAACCGATTGACCTTTTAGCTGGTCAAAGATACTTGAGTTGTGTATGGATTGACGATGAGGATTTATTCCTTGCTTACGATGCTGAATTAAATTACAGACTCAACTTTCAAGAGACCTACTTTGAAGAGTTGATTAGCCCACTCTTCACCTACGAACCAAACAACGAGACTGGTTTCCTCCTTGGGTTTGGCTATGACGCAGTTCCTGCCTTTGCAACTCTAATGAGCGACCCTAACGGTATTGCTGAAAGTTTGGAAGAATTGAATATCACGGCATATCCAAATCCTACAACAGATGTAATTAATATTCCACTTGGACGAATTAACGGAAACGTTACACTCCAGGCATTTGATATGGGGGGTAGATTAGTCTTGAATGAAGAAATCTGCCAAAAGAACAATAACTTAATCGTAGATGTGACTTCACTAAAAAGTGGACTGCACACTTTTAGTCTCACGTTTGAAGATGGCTCAAGAACATCATTTCAAGTAGTCGTAACGAGATAAAGCAAACGATATAATTGTGAGAAACCCGACTTGGAAACAGGTCGGGTTTTTTATTTCCGAAGAATTTCGGAATCGAAAATAAGTGAGTGAAGCTTTTTGGCATTTACCGTATTACAGAAACGCTGATTCAGAATTACCTCTCGTTTCTTCCGGCTGCTAATACTAAACTCCTCTGCAAATAAAGATTGAACTGCTTGAATAAAGCGCTTGTCGGTATCCTCTACTCGACACAAAGGCTCCAATCCAGTATTTTCAACCATGAAAGAGTTGACCAAGCAATGTCTTCCCATGTACAGTGCTGCAAGTAACTTCAGTTTAATGCCCGTTGCCTGAAAAGTTGGCAGCACGTTTACTTGAGCATCTTTGATAAGCTGATGAATTTCTTGGGTATTTAAATTCGTCCGAATCTCAATATTAGGATTATCCGAAACGGCCTCTTTTAGCTCTTGAGATGGTTTGTTGCCAGCAATTATTAATGGCACATCAATCTTAGAAAAGACGTTTTTAATTAAGTGTAAAGCAGCTTGGTTGTTCTCGCCAATTTCCAAACTACCGTGATACAGACAAAATTCACCTATTCCAGCAGCAATTTCAACCTTATCGTTTGGGTGAAATGCAGAAATGTGGTTCACATTCGGGTACTTTGAATCTAGATACACTGAATCTGCTTTTGAGATAGCCGCTACGAGTTGCGCATTGCAAATAGTGCGTTCAAACCGTTGCAGTTTCACTGCTTCATTAAGGAAGTAATACTTCTTAAAAACTTGTTTTTCCACCTTGGCCAAACTCCGGTAATAATCGTGTTCGATATTATGCGTTCGCACAATTTTAAAGCGATTCATTAAGCGCTCATCTGCCAAATGGTAGCACGTGTGTAATCCTTCAAACAGAATGGGATAGTCATCTTTCAACAGTCGCTGTACGAGCTGCTCGGATGAACGTGTAACGGCAATAAATGGTCGCCTTCTAAAAAGATATCCACGCGTTGTGTTTCGATGATAGTAAAAAACCTCTTCGCAGATTTCCGCTAATTCAGGAACTTCTTTTCTACCATATTCAAAGCAATGCAGATGGATTTTCACACCTAGAGCAGCAAGTGCTTTAAACTTATAAAACACATCAATAACACCACCATAATTGGCAGGCAACGGAACATCAAACGATATGACGTGCAAGTGTTTATCCATCAAGGTTATCAATCATAGCGGATAATACTTTAGTCTCTGTTTCCCAGTTCAACTCCGTTCTTGCTTTCAGCGCGTTCCGCCTCCATTCTTTAACTTTCGGTGACAATAGCATTTCCTGAATTTGAGTAGCAAGTCTTTCAGGCCCAAAGGAAACAGCAATCTCCCCTACTCTGTAATTTTCAATTATCCGCTTCACCTCCACCAAATCAGAGCCCAATACGGGAATTCCAGCATGGATATAATCGAACAGTTTATTAGGTAGGCTGAATCGGTAATTGACATTGGTGTCTTTATCCAGCGAAAGGCCGAGGTCGGCCACTCGTGTATGAGCCATCATTTTATCATATGGCATTCTTCCTTTAAAGATGACGCTATGCTCTAGATTGTATTGCTTGACTAGCTGTTTCAATTCAGGAATTACATCGCCCGAACCTAGTATGAGAAATATAGCGTCTTCTACATAACGCATTGCTTCAACAGACTCTTCGGCTCCTCGGTGCATGTTTATTCCTGAACCTTGAAGAATGATAATTTTTTTATCTAACGGCAATCCCAACTCAGACTTACTCGGCTGCTCTGCAGGTTCAACCAACTGCGGAATATTCCGTAAGACTTTCATCTCAATTCCGTAGGCTTCTTTGTATAGACCAGCAATTGATTGATTTACGGTTAGCGCATTCTTGAGCTTAGGAAGAATCCATTTCTCCATCGATTTCCAAACGCCCTGAACCCTAGGCCTGCTAGTAAGCTCTGGTACTTCCGTAAAAAACTCATGACTATCGTAAATGAGCTGCTTACCTCTCAGCTTGCTAGCAAAAAAATTAGGCAGTAGTGTATCAAGGTCGTTGGAGAAGAACAAGTCTACTTTTCGGAACAGAAGATGAAAGAAGAGGCCGATATTGTAACTCGCATAGAACAACGGACCATTCTCAAACGGCAACTTCATTCGAATCATGGAATAGGCACGACTATCTAATGAAACGCTTGTAGATGTTTCTCTTCCGATGAGTAGAACGTCATAACCCTTTTGTCCTAACAACAAGCAATGCTTGTGCACGCGCTGGTCGGTAGAAAGATCATTGATGACTGACACGATGGCCCTTTTCAATCTGTTGGTTTTAGTCCAGAATCAGGAGAGGAAAAGTGTGTCGATGCGCGGCTTCGTTAAGAGAATGTGAAGACCAAATTACGCCAATTTTCTGGCGATGAGCAAACCATCACGAATAGGCATCATTACGTTCTCAACTCGAGGATCAGCTTTCACCTTTTTGGCGTATTCCTTTAGCGCAATAGTGTCCTTGTCTAGGTTTGAATCGTCTTCGAGAACCTTGCCGCTCCAAAGCACATTATCTGCAATGATGTACCCACCAACGTTCAACTTATCAAAAACGAGGTCAAAGTAATTGGAATAGTTTTCCTTGTCGGCATCAATAAAAACGAGGTCAAAATTTTCTTGTAAGGAAGGTATGATTTGGAGTGCATTTCCAATACGAGAATCAATCTGATCGGACTTTCCTGCCTTGTCAAAGTAACGAAGAATGATGTCTTGCAATTCAGCGTTTACATCAATAGTAATGAGTTTACCTCCTTTCTGTAATCCATCTACCATGCACAATGCAGAATATCCCGTGTACGTTCCGATTTCCAGAATATTGGCTGGTTTTATCATCTGAGAAAACATACGCAGAACCTGACCTTGTAAATGCCCAGAAAGCATCCGTGGGGTCATCACTTTAGCGTAGGTTTCGCGGTTTAGCGCGGCAAGAACTTCGCCTTCTTCACGCGTAAACTCCTCAGCATAAACTTCTATCTCCTTTGCAATAAAATCCATTAAAACTGCCAGCTAACTCCAAGACTTGGTAGAATTGGAAGTTGATTCACCCGTTCGTATCTCACGCGGTCAATGAAAAAGATGTTCTCTCGGTTGTACGTGTTGGTGACGCCTAAGACGGCATCCAACTTGGTTTGTCCGAGTTCAAACGTTCGCTTTATAGAAAGGTCTAATCTGTGATAAAAAGGTAATCGACCTTTATTCAACTCGCCATATTCTACACCAAGGTCTCCATTCTGTGTGGTGTAATCGGAATCGATACCATCCGTAAACACAAGGTTTTCGTAGAATCCAGCTGTTTGAGTGAACGGGAATCCAGAACCAAGATTCCATCTAATACTTGCTTCCCAATTCAGGTCCTTTCCAAAGGTGTAAGCGGCAACCAAGTTAACGCTATGCCTTCTATCGAAATGAGGATTGTATTGGTTAATACCGTCATACCTATCGACAGTACTTAGGGAGTAAACAGCCCATAGATATAACCGCTTATAGGCATACTTAAACACGAAATCGATTCCCATCGCCTTTCCTGTTTCGATAATGAAATCTTTCTTCAACTGATCTGGCACATCAGAGTTCTCTGGAGTATCGGGAAATAGTTTATTTCTATTCACATTACTCAACTGGAGGAAGTTCTTCAAGTACCCTTCGACATTGACGGAAACTCTCTTGCCAAGATCAACCTCGAACCCTACAATGTTGTGCATTGCACGCTGAAGCGGGTTATTCACTTCTTTACCATCAAATTCGTTTGGAAGGTTTTCTGGAGCCGTTAGGAAACCGTAGAAAAGGTTTACAACGTCTCTATCAGAGTTGGCGCTAATCATATTCTGAGAGAATAGACCAAACGCATATTTCATGCGAAACCATTTGGCAATATTCCATTTTGCTCCTAAACGTGGTTCTGGAGATGCCACACCCAGCGATGCGTAATAATGTAATCTGAAGCTTGGCTCAAGCACAAGTTTGTCTTTGTAACTCCATTTGAATTTGGCAAACACACCAAAATCGGTGGTGCTCTCGGGCTCGTTATCTCCTATTCTGATTCCCACAGAGTTGGTAAACTCGTACTTGGTTTGAAAACCCTGCAAGAATGGCCCAAACTTCAGTTCACTCTTTCCTAAGTAGTAGGTAAAATTCATCCCTCCAGCAAAACCTCCAATCTCACTAGCACGTCCGGGTAAGCCATCTTCATCAAGCGAAATCTTGTAGTTACTATAATTAAAGTAAGGCTCTAACAGCACTTGAGAACCTTGAGGTACAATAAGCACGTTGGTTCCAACACCAAATGAATTCCATTTATAGTTAGATACTGACTGATACGTAACCTGATCGTTAAAACTGAAACCAAATAGGTTAACCTTACTTCCTGTTCTTGAACTGTAAGAAAGCTTTGCAAAAATGTCTGTAAAGTTGAAAGGCAATCCATCACCTCCGTTTATATACGGATACAGCACTTTGGAAGTTTGTTCTAAGTACGATGTCTTACCAGAAACAAGATACGTAAGCGAGCCTCCTCTGTCTTCTTTCAATTTGATAATAGGCCCTTCGAGCAAAAGATTAGCTCCGAACGGATTGAAAGACAGCTTACCAGAAAACTTCTTACGATTTCCATCACGGGTTTTGATATCCATAATGGATGAAATTCTATCTCCATATTCAGCATTAAAACCACCTGTATAAATGTCAGCTGTTTTAATAATATCGGTATCAAAAACGGAGAAAAAACCGATACTGTGAAACGGGTTATAGATAATCATCCCATCTAACAGAACTTTGTTCTGTATTGGCGAACCACCCCGAATGTAAAGCTGACCACCTTGATCACCTGTAAAAACAACACCAGGTTGAACTTGCAGAACCTGGGCCAAATCAGACTCACCACTTACCGTAGGAACCTTCTTCATTTCCTTCGGAGTAAGCTTAGTAACAGAAGTTCTAACTTCGGTTAACGCCTCTTGCCGATCTGCGCTAATCTGCACCTCGGTTAACCGAACAGAAGACTTTTTCAGAAACAAATTTAAAGACACGAGCTGATTTGCAATAACTGTAACCGAAGCCGTAAGTGTATCATATCCCAAATAAGTTATCTGAACAATTTGCTCGCCAGCTGGCACATTTGTTACGGTGTAATAACCATTAACATCTGTTGCAGCGCCCAGAGTGGATCCCTTAATGGTAACATTAGTAAAGAGAACAGGCTCGCCACTATCTTTATCGTAAACAAAACCTTTAACTTTTCCTGTTTGGGCTTGCGCCAAATTGGCCAACGCCAATAGACAGAATACGGTGGTAAATACAACTGTTCGTTTCATGAAATTTTATAAGGTGGGCAAAGGTAGAAGGATTAAAACACGGTTTTGTCAGAATGGGGATATTTTCACCGTTAGACGGAACGAAAAACAATCCTCGTTAACTGACTAGTATTAAACACATTATAACTCGACTAATCCTCTAGAAATGTAATATCTCCATGCATTTTGAAGGTACGTTTAGGCCGAAGACTGCGAATCGTTAAATTTGAGCAACCCAAACTTGTGTTAGCAGTCTATCAGTTAAAGTATATTATCATCTGAATTTGAAACCACTTAGACTGCTCCCTACATACTCGCTTCACCAATTGTTCAAAACAATTTGCCTAATCTGGGTACTCGTTTTCTATAGTTACTATTCCTTTGGCCAATACCAAATAAACGGGAGTGCTAGTCAGACATCTTGTAATTGCTATCAATTAACCCCTGCCCAGGGTGGACAGGGTGGATCTGTTTGGAATGTTAACCTCTTTGACCTTAGTAACTCTTTTGACTTCACATTTGACGTTTTTCTAGGATGCGATGATGGCGGGGCAGATGGCTTAGCATTTGTATTGCAGTCGCTTAGCGTTAATGCTGGAACTGCAGGAGGTGGAATCGGATATCAGGGCATCAGTCCAAGTGTTGCAGTAGAACTTGACAACTACCAAAACAACAATGAGCCTGGTTTTGACCATATGGCTATTCAGCGTAATGGAGATGTTACTCATGGAGGTGCGAATACTTTAGCAGGCCCGGTTCAAATTAGTGCTGCAACTGCAAATGTTGAAGACTGTGCGTGGCATACACTCAACGTAGTTTGGGATGCCACCACCAATACGCTCACTGTCTTTTTTGATGGTGCGTTGCGGTTGTCTTACACGGGAAATATCATTAACAACATATTTGGAGGAAACCCCAATGTTTATTGGGGGTTTACTGCTGCCACAGGTGGTGCAAATAATCAGCATCAGTTCTGTAATGCACTTAATCCCGCTTTCATAATTACTTCCCCTACGCAATGTCTGGGGCTTCCAGTAGATTTTGAAAGTGCATCGGCAGTAGCCACAGGTCAGATAACTGATTTTCAATG
>Ga0209632_10000501_pt1 | contig 40777 bp, 37 predicted proteins | sample COG_10_FD_184754 | JGI IMG/M metagenome (GOLD analysis project Ga0209632, IMG submission 184754) | Pelagic Microbial community sample from North Sea - COGITO 998_met_10 (SPAdes) (version 2) | ecosystem: Environmental > Aquatic > Marine > Neritic zone/Coastal water | place: Helgoland, sampling... | reverse complement strand
CGATGGTGGACTATGAGGATAATTATGAGGAAATGTTACATCAAAAAAGAACAATCCATTCTCATAGGGTGTATCACTGGGACCAATAATCATAACGTACCCTTTTAACATTTCTTCGTCGTCATGTACATAATATACACCTTCGCTCTGTAGTGAATTTTTTCTGATATATCTAATATCGCTTACAAGACGATGTATGGAATCTTTTTGCATAATAGAATTATTTGCCATCAGTTAAATTTATATTAATAAATTTAGATGTATTTATGTTGATTATATTAAATATATTTCTATCCGATATTGCGTAACAAAATATTCATTTAACTTGCTTATGAATAAAAATTGAAATCATTTAAAAATGTCTTTAATTATATATTATACACAATGAGCAATACATCAATTATTAAGCTAAGTCAATTTCTATATAACAATAGATATAATAAGTCCTCTGGCGATGTAATAACACATACAAGAATAGGAAATCAATCTGAAGATATTCACGGTGGCTCTTATTCTATTACAGGTAAAAATATAAATATGCTACATAAGTTGGTAGCGGAAGAGGTGGCAATGAAAGGCAGCAATGAATATCTTACTGAGAAACAGGGAGATATTGGACCTATTGCCATTGATTTTGATTATCGTTATGATAAGTCAGTGAGAACACGGCAACATAATAAAGATGACATCACCTCTATCCTATGTATGTTTTCAGAAATCATTAAAAAGATTTTTGATTTTAAGAATAATGACACGTTTGACATGTATGTATTCGAGAAACCTTCTGTCAATATGTGTGACAAAGAAACTAAGGATGGTATACATATTATCATCGGTATCAATTGTAGCACAAATGTTCAGAAATACATTCGTATCGCTGCTTTGCCTATTCTAAACAGCGCGACTGAATGTCCAGTCGACTTACCGATTACAAATGATTGGGATAGTATTTACGACGAAGGTATTTCAAATCGTACAACAAATTGGCAATTATACGGATGTCGAAAGCCATGTAACGAGGCATATGCTCTAACAAACATGTTCTCGTTAGTATTCGATGACAGTGATAGTGATTTCTCATTCATTGAAGCGGATGTTAACAAATTCAATTTAAAAAAAAACTTTTCAAAATTAAGTGTTCAGAATACTACTAATCCCTCTTTCGAGGTGAAGGCAGATATGAAGGATATTATAGATAATAATACTAAGACTCGTAAGAAGCGGACTATGCGTCCACGTAAAATGAAACTTATTAATTCTGAACTTGATTTGTCTGCTATTACTGATCAGGAACAACTCGAGGGAACCCTTGCCGAACTGTTTGAAACTCTTAGACCGAGTGAATATAGGATCCAAGAAACACATGAATATACAATGGTCCTACCCGAAAGTTATTATGGAGGTGGGTCGTATAATAAATGGTTCTCGGTTGGATGTGCTCTAAAAAATACAGATAATCGTCTATTCATTTCATGGATGATTTTTAGTAGTCAATCTTCTGATTTCGATTTCGCGGAAATTCCCAAATATTACGATATGTGGAAAGAAATGACCGTCGGGGAAGGAAACTTAACCTACAAATCAATTGTATATTGGGCGCGTAATGATGCCCTTGCGACGTCCTTCAAAAAGATTTATGATAAGTCGATTGATTATTTTGTAGAACAGACATATCCTAAGCAAACAGATTTTGATTTGGCGATGGTATTATACCAAATGTACAAGGATAAGTTCGTATGCGTAAATACAAAGAGCAATATTTGGTACACTTTCAAGAATCACAAGTGGGTACCTGCTGATCCATGTGATTTGGCAATTCTTATTTCTAAAGAGATGACCATTGTTTATGCAAATAAGATAAAAATTAGTCTGGATGAGATTACTACATTCAACGAAAAGGAGGACCCTGAGAGATGGAATTATTTGCGTTCACGAGCAGCCACATTTTCGAATGTGGGTCTTCAGCTCAGAAACAACAGTCATAAGAACAGTATTATGCAAGAAGCGAAGGCTATTTTCAAAGACCCAGAAGACAACTTTTTGGAAAAACTGGATTCTAATCCTATGTTGTTGGGATTTGATAATGGTGTATTTGACTTCAATGAAAACATGTTCCGTCCTGGAAAACCTGAAGATTATCTATCATTGACCACCAAAATGAATTATATTCCATTCGGAGAAAACAATAAAAAAATTATTATTAAACCATACAATAATGAAACACACGAGAAAGCTCATAATATGGAGGATTCAATGAAACAAGTGGATGCTTTTATGAAACAACTATTTCCTAAGGAATCATTGCGAAAATACATGTGGGAACATCTTGCGTCTACATTACTCGGAACTACAAAAAATCAAACATTCAATATATACACTGGTGCGGGAAGTAATGGTAAATCCATGCTTGTTGATCTGATGTCAAAATGTTTAGGTGATCTTAAGGGCACAGTTCCTATCACTCTTATTACACAAAAGAGAACCAACATTGGTTCCGCAACTCCTGAACTGGCAAAACTGAAAGGTAAACGCCTTGCCGTAATGCAAGAACCTCAGAAGAAGGAAAAAATCAATGAGGGTATGTTGAAAGAACTGACTGGTGGTGATATGATTCAGGGGAGAGCGTTATATCAAGATTCGGTTGAATTTCAACCCCAGTTCAAATTGGTTGTATGTACCAACTCTTTATTCGATATTACCGCTACAGACAATGGTACATGGAGAAGAATTCGCGTATGTGATTTCATGTCTCTATTCACTGATAATCCACGCGACGATGATAAGGATCAACCTTATCAGTTTAAAAAGGACAAAGAATTGGACACATATTTTGACATATGGAAATATCCTTTCATGGCAAAACTAATACAGATTGCCCAAGAGTGTAAAGGAGATGTAAGTGATTGTGATGTAGTCATGGCAACCAGTAACAAATACCGCGAAGGACAGGATTACTTCTTAGCATTCAGTAGCGAAAAGATCGAGAAATGCGACGAATCCGATAGGGCTAAGATTAAGAAAGGCGAAGTTCTCGAAGTATTCAAGCAATGGTATTCAGAAAACTATGGCGGAAAACCACCACAAGGAAAAGAACTATACGAGTTCATGGACAAACAATATGGAAAGGCACCCAAATCAAAGGGTTGGACGAATGTCCGAATCATCTACGACAATGACGACGAAGAAGAATTAAATATTTAATATATATAAATAATAATGAGCGACGATAACCATCCGACACTCTCTACTGTAATGGGCATTTTAGCACTAATAGTAGTTTTTTATCGTATTATTTTTATTGGATATCCAATGTTTATGGAAGGATATAATAAAAAAAAACTACATATTATATTTAAGGCATTGACCACATTAGTATAAATATATTATAACAATTACTACCGAACTACATGTTATATACTTTATTATTATTCCAAGTGATATTTGTAGTATTATAATTTATTTCATATTCATCTATTGCGTGAATATGAAGTTCTGTAATAGGATCATTGTTTTCAATAGCACAATAAATAGTAGGATTTACCGCAAGTGGTTCATTAATCGTTACGCATCGATTTAGTATAGCAAAACGATAAATGGTCCTGATTATTAGGCAGTATAGAATGGTCTGTAGTATAGAATACATGATTAGGTAAGTAGTGATAGAATTCATACGTGTGCGAATTTATCGTTCAATTTTATTTGAAACTGAACAATAAATAATTTTTTATTTTGATATGGGTTACATTGTTGCCCCTTTCAAGTATACATTAAAGTTGGTACCGTTCCTTTCTACATATTCTTCTGTCTTGAAAAAATAAGGGAGAGAAAGAGGAACCATAAATGGATATAATATTGCTACTACAAAAACAATCAGGTTGCGTTTATCTGTAAACAATCGCATAAATAAGAATATTGCGACGAATATAGAAAAAAAGAAGAAATAACAAATCAAACTAATAAAGTGATAAAAGTTCATTCGTTCTATTTCATCGGATTCATAATTGACACGTCTCGTGTTTAAATCATATGCGTTACGTTGATCATCAATTTGCACTGCTATGTTTTTATTATCATTATCGTATTTAGAAAATATATCCAGCATATTTTTATAATAAATAAACGACGTACCGTACCTATCGATATTATTGGTAATCGCCTTAGCAAATTCATTATGATTTGCTGTCAGTTTACTGGAAAGAATATCCACTTGCTCTTTAATTTGGTTCTCTCTAAATTTATCATACTTATCTTGTCCAAAGGAGTATATATAATAGTTTTTGCGCGCGGTATTTAAATTTGTCGGCGCCGTTTTTAAATTATTCTCGGCTTCATCATATTTTTGCTTTAGATTTTGACTATTTCTATTTTTCATACAATTTGAATCACATACTGATGCTTTATTCGCTTGTTCAATTAACTGATTTGCTAAATCAAATTTGGCAAATTTTTCTAATCTTTCTCTCCTTGTTGCCATTTCTTATATTTTAAACTTATATTAATGAAATATTTTAAAGTGCCATGTAACTATTGCCATCAGAAAAAGGCATTACAACATTTGTTCCACCAGACTGTAGAGTTACAGTATCGTTCGCCATTCCCATACTTCCTTTAGTTAATTGAGAACTAACCATTCCTTCAGTGACATCTTTACACGTCTGAGATGAAACATCGAATGTCATACCGTCAGTACAACACTCTTTTCCAACACATGGTTCAGAGGGACCATCTTTATTGTCTTTTTCCCATACATCACTATAATCCTCTCCACTTGTATCTTTATCTGAGGATGATCCTAAGGATTGCGAATACGAGTATTCATTGAAATTCATATTATCTCTTGTCGAAATGTCATACATACTGTATCCAATATAAATAAGACCTGTTGCTGCTACAATAGCAATAGCAATATTACTAATATTTGCTGGAATAAACCCTTTATTTGAAAGAATAGCAATAATTAAAATGGGAATACATGTAAAAATAATCATTTTCATAACATCTGTATGTGCTTGGTATCGATCGCTGTGATAAGTATTTATTTCTACCATACGTAGCTTATCATAACGTTCTTTTTCCAATAGTTTCAATTGTTCCTTTGCGTTATTCAATTCTCCTTCTACAACGCCAATATTAGTCAAATCATTTACTAAACTATTTCTTGTATCAGATACATTGGTTTGTAAAAACAAATACATATCCTTCATGCTCAAATATAAATTCATTCGCATACTGGATAGTTCATTGATTTTATTAATAATCTGTGCCTGTTCGTTTTTGGACACGCTACGACCAGATACAGAGGTATCTAACGAAGCATACAATTCCTTTTCCATATTTTGCAATTGTTGGATATTGTTCAATGACTGTGTATGTCTTGAATTCATTCTCTCTAATCCATTTGGTGTTAATCCTTTATTTGACATGGTTGTATATTATGTTATGAGATAAATAATTAACTCATAATACAACTATTGCTAAAAACATAAATTGTAATTAGATTCTCTTCTTCATGATTTGAATAACCGCGATTAAAATAGCAATCGCACCAACGCTCCACATGACATAATTGTAATTATTACTGGTCATTAATAAATCAGTACCTTGTTCATATTGGTCCAATAAATTCTTAGATTTTCTATATTTCTTTATCGTCTTGAAGGATTTATTATATTCTTCAATCATACTTGCTACCTTTTGTTTCATCATCGGTTTCTCTGCCATGTACTTCTGAGCTACTTTTGTTAAACTGTTCATTTCATCTAATATAGCATCTATTTTCAATTCCAATTCGCGTCCCTTTCCTGCTAAATTGTTACGTTCATCTGTGGTATCACGTTTTAATCCGCATGGTGTGTTTCGGTTGATTGTATTAGTAGGTTTACCGCCATTTGCCAGTCCTTTCATCATAGCAGAAAATTCAGTAGTCGATACTGCTTTTACTTCACTTGTGCATGAACTGTCGTTATTAGCACTTTTTGAACGAATATACAAATCAGCGCCTGGTTCTATTTGTCTATCGCCTTTTGGAAAGGAATTCATATTTTTAAGATAACATCTACCATTACTAATTACAAAAGAACCACAACGCGGGTCCTCAATACATGCCTTTTTAGCTTCATATGGATCAGCAGTAGACTTACCGGCAATTCTACCTTCTCGTTTGCCTCTGGAATCCCAATGTTGTTTTGCTTTACGCTCAGTATCTGGGTCAGTGCAACTTGAGCCAAACGCTTTTTGTAAATCGGGGTAACGATTTAAATACGATTGACAATCATATGCTCCATAGCGCGCACCATCGTCTTTTATTTCAAAACTGCGAATATCGTTGCCCCACGCATTTGTATTCGCGAGTTTTACAAATTCCATACCACCTTCCAACATGTTATTAGGAATGGTACTCACATTATCTTCTTTATCAATATATACCGCTTTATTCAAATCATCAACGTTATTTTTAGGTATAGTATACACCGCATTTGCCCAACCCTTACCATATACGTTACCATCTGAACCTTTCTTACATTTTGATATTGCTTGTCTTACCACAAAATTTCCGTTTGATTGTAAATGAGCACGAACCATACCACTGTCACTGGCGATAAATTCGTTCGATGCTAAATACTCTCCTGAGCGAATATAATTTCTTCCATTTTTACGTTTATCCAACCATTCTTGAATGCGCTTATTACCTTTTCGCCCTTGTGTATTCGATGACCATATCGCGCCTTTATTGTCTTGAGGACCAGTTCCTTTATAAATAACCAAATTACCATCATCTTGTATAATCATAAAACATCCACTCGTGTTTGTGTTTTTGCAGCAAGAATAATTAAAGCGATACTTCTTTCTATCGTCCGAATTTTCCATACTAATTGCTCCTATATTTTCGTTTTCGTTACAATAGATTCCATGTCTATCCATATAAATACTATTACCATTTCCGCTATCATTCCAGTTGGTTGATGCTTCGCGACATTGCAAAGAACCTTCCCACTTAGCACAACGATACCAATATCTCATTTTAGTCTCTCGTTCCTTTGTTCTTTTATGATGCTTATAAGGCCACCCACGATAATTCCATCTACTATGACCAGTTCTAAGCCACCCATAAGCATATTCACCGCCTCTATACTTATATCTACTATTCTTATAGGTTGTAACACCATTACATCGATTATCCTTATCACATGCTGCTTTTAACTGATTTTCATTACCCCACATCCATTTTAAAGTATTACCACGACCAAATGAATTATTGTATGTTGTGTACTTCTTTGTTTTTATGTTACCATAATTCATATTTAATTTATATCCTTGTAATACATATCCATCATCACATTTAATTGGAATATCCTCCAATTGACGCGTATCCCAATTATTATTTCCGTCCTTTGTAGATGTCCAACTTGTATATTTGTCTTTGTGTTTTGTTATTCGTGCTTTTGAACCAGACGAACGTATCCAATAATTTAAACTCCACCAAGTAGGTCTACTTAATCGAATGGCACTTAATCCGGACCACCAGAAATCTCTACCTACCCATTGTCTATCCAAATAATTTACTCGACCTCCTCCGTAGTACTGTCGTCCTCTCCTGTACCAACTATACCATCTATAAAAACTAAATTTATCCGTATTGGTTTGACCATATACAGTACGGCCACTTTTTGATTTGTAATTAGAAGTCCATCCGATCCACCATTTGTAACCAGGCGATTGAATAAAATCATCCTCTGAGTTGGCTACCTTACCCGTATATGATACTAAATTTCCATTAGGAAATAACTGAACTTTGAGGTCTGTATTATTTGTATAACCCCATCCTTGACGCTGTACGCCTGCCCACGTCCATCTATATTGAATACCAGAACCATATTTTTTGGCTTGCTGTAAATCCGTTCCAGTCCAACAAGTAGTTCTCTTTATATCATTGCCCTGTATGTTTTGTAGACCGAATACAGTATGTCCTTTATCCCATGCTCTTTGAGCACAATCCTTCATATCAAATGTATAATATCCTCCCCGTTGTTTCTGAAGATTTGGAATAGCTCTATCTCCTCTATCTTTAAAACATCCTTCGTATTTTATTTCACCTTCGAAATCATCTATAAATCCGGCATACACATTTTTATCTACATCACTATCACCCAAATACTTGTCAGTTGCAGTTACTAATTCGCTATGAATCCCTTTATATAAAGCTAATAATCTCATTAATTCGTCTGTTAACTCATTATATCTATTAGAATCATTTGTATTTGCTGACTTTGCGCTCAATTCTCCTCCTCCTAATTCAAAGCCTACTCCGCTTTTAGAATATGGATTTTTTTCGATAACATTGTCGGGAATATTAGATGGATATTTTTGCGTTTTTTTGCAACTACTAAATCCCTCTACTATAGAATTGTTCATTGGTTCCAATAAATCAGAAGATACAGTATTTGTATCTGCCATTTTATTGTTATTCATTTTCAAATAATCTCCTCCTTGCGTTATATTCATTATTATCTACTATATTAAATAGATAAAAAAGAATTATAATTAATGTTTTATTCTGTTAAAAAACCCGCTCTATATAAGATTTTAATTGTCCAATGGGCGTTAATGCTATGGTATTGTAGTACTTATAATTAATAATATACATAAACAAGAAAAGAACTGCTAATGTACGATATACGTAAGATGTTGGAATTAATCCATACATATATAAAACACACATCGCAATCAATAATATAGATAATAAAACCATCACATATAATTTCATTTGATTTGACATATTACTCAATTCTAAGTTTTCATTACTCGCGTTAGCGTCATCAATATCCTTCGACATTTTTAACAACTGCTTTTTATCATTTTCCAATCTCTGAACAAATCGATTTGCCGTTTGTTTATTGTAAACAGATGACATTGCTGAACTGGATAATGCGTTAGATTTGCCTTTACTTATTGTTTCATTTGTCATAGCAGAAATATCAGTCATATGATTCGATATTTTTTTGTTCAAATTCACTAATTCAGTTAGAATTCCTTGTTCTTCATCCTCTACCTTTCCTGTTTCTCCTCCAGGCGGTATTGAACTATGCACTCCTGTAGACTCGCTCATATTATTTGTTGCCGTCAAGCTGTTTCCATAGCACGTATTATGTTTTGTAGCATCACTATAGTTATCATCTACAAACACTACAGAAGAAAATGGACCCTCTTCTGATTTTATTGCAGTATCCTTACATACTTTTAAACTATTTGCTGGACCTAAATTTACTGACCATTCTGAACCAAATACAGCATCCTTATTTTGAAAATCTTTCCATGTATCTTTTTCCCACGCGTTATGTTGAAAATTTTTATCCTTGTCGTTCACATCAATGAGACCTCCCGCAGATTTATCATATTTTAAACACCGATTACGCGTTCTCTGACCCTGTCCATTATTATAGTGTTCTTTTCTAAACAGAACATATTTACAGTCATCGTCGTGAGCACAATCATCGAAACATTGTTCTTGTGTAACACTATTTAAAAATAGTTGTTTAATAAATCCTCTCTGTGGTTGCGATTTTAATTCAATCGGATAATGTTGCACTCTACCACTATTCAATTTAATAGGATCATGTATGAGCTCACGTTTACTATTATATAATAATATCACAGCACCGTTTAATCTGTATTGACAACAATCAGGGCGATTGTAAATGGTAATTTTACTTACACTTACATCCTGATGTAAATCCAGTTCGACCCACTGGATACCAGTTGATTTTGTGTGATTTGAATTTGACCATCGTTGGTTATCATTTTTCATTCCATCTATCACATTATCCGCAAACCCACGATAAACATTCGAACTCGCAGTAACGGTTGTTTTATTCTGATTATCATCTTTCTTATATTTTCCAACACCAAATATACCTCCATATGTTGTGTCGCGAATTGCCGGTTGCGTATCATCTATATCACAACAACCACACTCGTTCACTTTACCAGGTCCTCCTTTATTATATGAATTATTTTGATACCGTCCACCAGTAAAATACGATGCGTTTATATCCGCATTACTCATGCTTTTGTAATTTTTACTGTCACAAATATTCTTTCCACATTGATTACACTCAGTATACCAGTGCAATTTCGGCTTTGTTTGATTTACCGCCACATTTTTCCCGTTTTGATCGTATACTTCTATTTCTTGAAAATGTAAATATTGATTTCGTCTATTTTGAACCTTCACATAACGCACTTTGGGATCCATTTCGTATAATTCCTTCACGTTCTTCTTACTATATATTTTACTATCTTTTGCCGAATTTTCTGCTACAACTGTCATGTATTTATCATACATGCTTCTATATTCGCGCATCATCATTTCAAATTCAAACTGTTTTACATTTAATTCAACCACTGTTGGTTCCCGCTTATCTTCTGCTAACTGCGCCTTTGATTTTGGTCTAAAACTACAATAACATTTATCATCAATACTATTAACACTACTTTTAAACTCATTTTTGTCGTCCATGCTCTCGGGTTGACGTTTACAATCTTCATAGCAGCGCAATTCACTGCCAGTATATCCTGTTTGTAAAGCGCCATCTTTATTTAAATGGCGCTGAGGATCACCTTTTGAAAACTGACCACTTATATTTTTCCATGGAAGATTATTATATGCTGACATTGTATTATTATATATATAATAATAATAAATTAAAAGATTAATCACTGTTTACCAATACTTTTACGGTTATTCCACCAACTGCTAAAGCTACAATTCCAAACACCAGATATTGATAATAATCTGATGTCATTTTTAACTCGGAATCTGATTCTTGAGCAGTTACTGTATCAAAGTTTTTTTCATAATCCACGAGTGCTATCCTTTCTTTATCTAAAGTTTGGATATAACCATCTACCTGTTTCTTCTTTTCGTTAATATCCTCTTTTGTTTTAGCGTCTTTAATGTTTAATTTATTTATTTCACTATACAGTTCCCTGCCAATTTTAGTTAGTTCGTCGTTTAATCTATACATTTGAGTAAATAAACGAGGATCTACGTCCACTTTAATACACAAATCTTTATCTGTCATATTGTGACCTGATGGAATAGCTTTATACGCGCGATTACTTATAGATATAGCATGCGAATCGCACAATGATTTCTTATTTCTCCATGAATCTATAGAATATACATGTTTTACACCACGCACATCTACATAAGCATACTCATCTGTTGCTTTATTGCGAATGTTTTTTCCAGCAATTTGGCATGCCTGGCCTGGTTTCATATCACTGCCAGTAGGCATACTATCTAACATTGTATTATTAATACTGCTCGCATTATTATAAGATGGACAACTTTTATGATTTGCGTTTAATCCGGATTTACTATATTTATGAGTATATCCATAATTATTTACATAGTAATGATTATCACTGTTTACTACTACTTTACCCAAATGATTTTTCCATGTTTCGTAATTTTGCGATTTTTTAACTACTTCTTCCTTAATTTGCTTCTGCAATCTATTATAATTACTAAGAGTTCTGCTAAATTTATCATCTAAATCTTGGATATGTTTTGTAGAACTTTCTACGTTTGTATTATTTCCATTTTTAATTGCACTATCCATACCTTCTTTCATTGAACATACATCCGGCGCACATGTAGTCATTATCTTTCTAAAATCTATATATTTGGAATGTGTATTGTTAAAGTCTTTTAACACTTGTCCTTGTTGTAAACCTATATCATTATTAACCGTTTCAGAATACATTTTATATATAGTATAAATAGAAAATGTATTCAGTTTATGTTGATTTGGATTTGTAGTTTTTTAATATAAACATAAATAATCCAATTGACCCAGCAAAAAACATAATAGATTTTGAATAAATTATTTTATATTCGTATTCTTTATCATGTATCATTTGTTTTGTACTGTAGTCTGTGCCGTATACCTTTTTATATTTATCCGACGATTCTATATATTTTTTCTTTTCAATGTCATTTAATGCATCTTGCTCTTTGATCAGCTTATTCACGTCGTCAAAAGACTTTTGAATATCATTGTCTAAAATAAATGTCATTTGTTCATAATTAACAATGGACGCCTTATCACGCATATATATATTTTTATTAACAGTGTATTTCGGATTTACAACATAACGATAAAAACTGTCTTTGAAGTTCTCCAACCCAAGAAAAAAATTGTCATCCAATTCTGTCAGTCGGTCTTTAAAAACATCGGGATCCGTCATTAAATTCAATTTATTTTTATTCGTATCATAACCTTTTTTACCTAAATCTGTATTGAGATTTAATTGCATTCACTATATATTATATAGATAATTTTAATCATTTATACAATGTCTATAATAATCCCCAACCACAGCAATTTTGCTTTTGCGTTCAATGTGACATATTTTACCAGGACGCATACCAATTGCTAATGCTACCGGATCAAATCGAGAAATCTCCGGAATTTGCGAGGTATTATTAATACCATATTCTTTCTTAAATCCAGTTACTTGTTCATCTGTCAAAATAGTATGTTTGGGGACTAATTCGTGTTCCAGAATATTAAACTGTAGTCTCTTCAGTGAATGCACAATAATGAATATATCTTCATTACTAAATATCGTCTTTAAAAACGCCTGAAGACTACTATTAGGATCATCCTTAGCTATAATAATCAATGTATCTCCTTTGTTTAAAATTTGTTCAAGATTATATAGATCTTCAATCATATCATAAATATATGTGTCGCGAAGACCTTTAAGTAAGAAATACTTCACAAATACTTTTTTTTTATTTTCTGTATCAGTTAATAACATATCTAATTGCTTATTCTGATTCATAATATTCACTTCGTTAATACTAAACTCGTTATAGTTTGATACATCATATCCCTGTGGTTCTAAATGATTCAAAATAACTTGTCTGCTGTTATAAATACTTAAAATTTTACTACTTTGCTCTGATGCTTGCATGGCTTATTTTAATTACTATATATTATTAATTATTTAATTCAATTTTTTTGCAATAATTAATATGAAACTATAATGACCTTTTTATAATGTTATTGTTTTCTTTGCTCCACTATCATCTTCATCGTCTTCTTTTTTATCTTCGACCACATCAGTCAAAATACTTATTTGTTTTTTACCATTTCCTTTGTCTACTATTTTACTGACATTTAATGTCTCTGTGCTTGGTAACTGAGAAAGACTATTTATAGATTCGCTTTCCATTTTTGTCGCATCATCTACCGCATCAACTATAGATTGGGTGTTTACCTTTGATTCAGACAATGGAATTTGCTGATTACCCGTATTTATTATAATCGTAGGAGATACTGGTGCGTATGGCGGCGAATGTGACGGCGATCCTGGATAATATGGTGGAGAATGGGATGGCGATCCTGGATATGACAAATTAGCATCATTAAATTCTTTTTCTGTCATTACCCTTCCTAACACAGCAGAATAAGGGGGACTATCCGGGTCCCATATAGGCGGTGAACTTGGAGAATATGCTGGTGATCCTGGAGCATATGGCGGAGAACTTGGAGAATAGGTTGGTGATCCTGGAGCATATGGCGGAGAACTTGGAGCATAGGCTGGTGAACTTGGAGAATAGGCTGGTGATCCTGGAGCATAATTCGGCGTTCCTGGAGGAGAATATGATGGACTTCCTGGAGGAGTTGTAGACGAATCATTAGGACTATGTACATCATATACAGGGGTTCCAGGTTTCAATAAGTCTGATTTGGGTACTTCTATTTCAATATAGCGATGGTCATAAATATTTTCTGCCATCTTAGCAGGAATATCATACAAATTATAACTTCGAATCGTGTACATCCAACTGTTTGATGAATTAATAGATGTCACCTTCCATATTCTATTAGTTAAACTATCTTTCTTGTAATAGATTTGATCTCCTTGATCAATAATATCAGAATCGGAATCATCTGTCCAATCCTCGTCATATTCATATTTGCTTGCTTTTTGAGCCAAATGTAGTCTGGAAGCAACAACCATTGCTGTTTTACCATTATTTATATATCCATCTACGGTTGGCAATTCCAAAAGATCATACGTTGTAATCACATACTCTCCGTCTGGCAATTTCTTTGATATAAACCATATTCTATCACGTTTGCTATCCTTTATATAAATAACTTCATCGCCCTTCTCGAAATTAACCAGCGTTTTAGACGATGGTTCTATATTTCGCATATCTAAATTACTTGAAATTGCGGTGGTTTCGACATCTCCTCCCGGTGTTTTCTTTAATACATCCGGTATTTTATCTTTATTTGATTTATCCACCGACTCTTTATGGCTGTCTGTTATTCGACGTTGGACCAAACCCATATCAGATGAGGGCGAATCATCTATATTCAATAACTGATTAATATTTTTTGAAAAGGACATACTTTCAAGTTGGTTGATATTATCCTCTGTGATAATGCGCAACTGAACATTCATTGTAGTCAATTCCTGCATAAGTAATTTTAGAGCATATGGAACCTTAATAATACTGAAATCGCGACCATATTTACTAATATTCTCTATTTTCATTTTACTATCCAATGTTTCAGTAAAACGAAGTGGCCCATCAGCCATAGGACTCAAGAATATATTATTTGATTCATTATAAATCGATATCATTCCGGTTTTGTTACAAACCGCCATATAATACAAATCTCCTCTCACTAACATAGACTCTTGTAAGAATGATGTCGCGCCGTGCGCTATTATACCATCACGTTCCATTTCACCTACACGCAATCCGCCATCATTCGCTCTACCTTGAACCGTTTGTCTCGTCAATGTAGTTCTTGGTCCTCTCGCTCTATAATTGATCTTATCTTTTACCATATGTTTTAATCTCATATAGTATGTTGGTCCCATATATATATCTGCTTCCAATTGTTCGCCTGTCATTCCATTATATAGTAATTCATTGCCTGAAGCATGATACCCATAATTAGTTAACAATTTTCCAAACACCTCGTGCTTGGGTCCCTCGTTTACAAAAGCGGTACAATCACCAAAACTTCCATATAAACTACTCGCTTTACCAACCAGAGATTCCAAAATTTGTCCAATAGTCATTCGACTGGGCAAAGCATGTGGATTAATAATAATATCTGGTTTCTGACCGTTTGCGGTAAAAGGCATATCATGTTCCTCTACAACAAGACCAATGGTTCCCTTTTGTCCACATCGCGAGCAAAATTTATCACCAATAGCCGGAGTACGTTCTTCTCTAATGCGCACCTTTGCCAACCGAAATCCTTCTTCTCCTTCTGTCATAAACACTTTGTCTACGAACCCTAATTGTCCCTTTTTAGGACTAATAGACGAATCTATTAATACATCGGGGTTTTCAATATTATAAGTCGTTTTACCAATCAATACTGCTTTGTCATCGATTAACGTATTTTCTTTGATCATACCATGTTTATCCAAATAACTATAATCATAACCTGGTTTAGTTCCTTCTACATTTTTCGCCATTTCGATATTTGTAAACTTAGAATCAATCATAGTTCCGCTGACCTTTGAACTATCTTCGCGAGTTTCATACATATTATAGTAGGTAGTCCTGAACATACCACGATCCAATGCTCCTTTGTTAATAAGAACTGCGTCTTCAACGTTATATCCAGAATAGCACATAATCGCCACAATCGCGTTCTCTCCGTAAGGATGTTCTTCATTATTAATATATTTGGAATATCTGCTCTTAACCAACGGCATTTGTCCGTAATTGAGGACCACTCCCATCTTATCTATTCTATTTGTAAAGTTAGAGTGGTAGAGAGAAACACCTTGTTTACTTTGACCACACGAAAAAAGGTTACGAGGTAACTGATTGTTCTCTGGATAGATGATTTGGTTACCCATAATTCCGAGTAGTAGAGACGGATGAATCTCCATATGGGTATGTTTAGTTTTCTTAAAATCAACCAGTTTCATGGATATAAGGGTCGTATTTGTTTCAGAAGAGTCAATATATTCTATAATCGATTTATTTTGTTGTAGCTTTTCAATATTCGCATCATATAACTCGGTCATTGTATAAAATTTGTTGTTCTTAATATTAAAATCCGCATCTTTCTTCTTAAGAAATCCTGATATTAACATGTTCCAAGTGAAGTCACGCTTCTTTATCACTTCTTCTACCTTTTTATTGACGTGAAATGATAGAACCCGGCCTTTATCGACATACATTAACGGACGAATAAGACGACCACTGTCTGTGAAAATTTCTATTACATTATCATTCATATCCCACGAAACACTCGTTTGAAGAGGTATTAAACTACTGCGTCGATAAAATCGTATGGTTTGAACACAGTCACTTGGGTCATTCACTACACCTACCCATGCCCCATTTACAAATACTTTCGCGTTTCTAACCAAATTGTGATTTAATGTTTCAGTTAAATAAATCAGCGAACAATATACACGTAACCAATTAATCATAGGATACATAGAGTAACCATTCGTAATTTTTGCGACAATTGACATATGTTTATGTAATCCTACGTTCCCGCCATCCGGTGTATCCAATGGATCTATAATTCCCCACTGAGAACCATGCAACAAACGAGGACCAATCACCTTTGCACTCGCGTCCATAGACAGATTTATTTTACGTCTATGTGATAGGGCAGAATTAAAAGACAGACGGTTTAGATCCTGAACAACACCTTCGCGTTTGGTATGTGTATGGGCACCCCAATTTCCTTTAAACGCTCTACGAAATCCTATTTCCAGGTCTCGCTCTTTAAATACGTCCTTATAATTTAATGTAATCAAATTAATGAATTTCTTTTCCTGATACTGTCCTTCATGATAATAATAAATTTTATCGAATTTTTTAAATAATGAGTTCTGCATAATTGTGTAATACTCTTTGAATAAATCATATAACAAAACTCCAGGTAATTCAACACGTTTGAATTTGAAATTATCTCTGTCAGTGGGAAGCTCTTCTTTCAAATATACACGTAGTAATTTAAACACGATATGTCCAAGATAATACGCTTTGTCCTTGAAATTAAGTTCTCCTATATGTGGCACGAAATAATTCATCAATATCTCTTGCGCATGAGCATTAGTCTTACCTTTTGTGAGTAGGGCAATGTATTTAAGAGCGATTTCTTGGGTAAATACAGAACTCGCATCATGAACACTGGGGATAAATAAATCAATAAATCTTTCGTGTCTTTCCATATCCAATAGGCAGTAGTTAATAATATCTTTGTCTGAAATAATACCTAATGCGCGAAACACAATGAACAAAGGCACTGGCTTACGAACATTTGGAATCGCAACTACGATTTGATTATTTGATAGAACAGACGAAGGAGCAATAATTTTTACAGCAAGCTTTCTTACAGGTTTTGATGCGTCTTCTGATTTACATCTAATTTCAGCTGAATGACTGTATGTGTCATCTACATTATCGCGAATATATAACGTATTATCCGCGAATTTCTCCTGGCAAACGATTACTTTTTCTTTTCCATCGATAATAAAATATCCTCCAGGATCGTTTCTACATTCACCCATATTGAAACATGTTTCGCGATGTAAGCCTTTTAAGATACATAAATTTGAATGTAACATGATTGGAAAACGTCCTAAAAATATCTTCTCGAGAGTGAAGTTGTAGTTAAAATCCTCTTCCCCTTCTGTTTTAATAGTAAAAAAAACATCAACATCATAATGAATAGAAAACCCATAAGACATATTTCTTACTCTTGCTTCATTTGGATACATATAATGTACATTGGTTTCGTCATAAATCGTCGGTTTTCCGTAATAAATTTTATCTCCCATTTTTCCACCAAGATACATTTCGCAATTATAGTTAAATTCATTCGTCTTTGGATTTTGATTTTTAAATATTCTAATTGGATTCTTTTCTTTAAAAATGCTTTTTAGTCCCTTTTCAAAAAAATCATTATAAGAATCAAGTAAATGAGATACTAAATTATACTTATCATTATCAAAATATTTGTCAATTATATTCCAAACAATATTTGAATCCATTTTACTATATTATATCATAATTATATTTAAATGATGATATAAATAAAGTATTTAATTTTTTACATAACCATATGTCCGGCATTAATTAGAATGAAACCTGCTATCATTACGAACATCATTATAAATGGTAAAAGAACTAAAAACCATGACAATGAACTATACCCTGCCTTACAAAATACGTCTAAAAGCCATGTGAAAAATAATATGTACATCAACTTCGCTAAAAATATACCTGATGTATTTGAAACATAGCATTCATATGGTCCAACACAATAGGTATTAGAATTACCTCTGTTCTGGATAACCATTACGACAAAAGATAACATGGAAATCATGAAATAAATATACGCAGGGCGGCATAAATTTTTAAGAGTATTGTTTAATTTCATATATTATTTACAAAGAAAAAATATTTTAAAGTTTGCTAACCTGTGCCTCCGCATCTGCTCGTATTTCAGAAAGCGCAACAGGTTTATATGTGAAATTATAACTGGTATTTAATTGATCTTGTGTAGGTAAAGGACTCGCGCTTGCCGCAATACCTCTATAAGCATTTGCGAATGAACCCATATCATGTGCCGTTGAACGACCGATATTTACAAGATCTTGAGGCAAAAGTGTATTAGGACTGAATCCACCTCTCTGTCTTTTTAAAGTTCTACGTTTTCCGCCAACTGATCTGCGTACTGTTCTACGTCTTCCACCAACTGATCTACGCATAGATCTACGTTTTCCACCAACTGATCTGCGTACTGTTCTACGTCTTCCACCAACTGATCTACGCATAGATCTACGTGCTGATCTACGTCTGCGCCTGCGTCCACCTTTTAAGTGTCCTCCTGCTCCATCTCGTTCGCTCAATAAAAAATCGCGAGGGGTTGCATTTCGTAAATCATTATATTTGTAATAGCTTCCACCAGATAAACCACATCCACATTTACCTCCTTTCTTTGCTAAAGTTTTATTTGAGCGAGTTTTCATTGTTATATATAACTTTAGATATTTAATAATACGCGATTTTTAAACAATATCCACATGAGTAAGAATATGTCGACGACAACACATCTTATTTAGACCCAAATCATCCATCACCTCTCCTTCTGGTGTCTTATCTCGATGCTCCTGTGTAAGATAAATCACTTTATTTATCTCCATATCTCGAGCGAGTTTCTTCTCTCGTACTTTCTCCAAGTAGTATCTATATTTATTACCCAGCACCTTTCCGCACGTAAAACATTTCACAGGAATGATCATTGTATATTTGTATAAATATATATATATTTATTATACTAAATCAATTTTATTCTATATTATATTATATTTGCGTATAATATAATATGCCCAGTTCGCGTGTTCAAAGAAAACAAAGTCTTATTCAGAAGACAGATAATAACAATGGGGGTGGTGAAAAAAAACAAGGTGGTCCTGTAACAACCGGTGTTACCCGTACATATTGGCATCCTACATTAACCAGAACCATTATTCGTGGATCGGCTACAGGAAATTATGCTGCTACATATGCCACTAATGTATACAAACCTTTTAATTTATTTGGATTAGGAGGGTATAGACAAAGGAAATAAATAATTATGCAGAAGTACCGCTTGATTTTTTAAATACTTCAATGCATTCCCAAATCTTAGCAGATTCTTGAACATTAAATACACCGCGACGTTGTCCAAGATTGATAAAGGAAACAAGCACATTGAGAGCCATGTTTTCGTTTTCAATAGGAATGTCCAAAATATTTACTTGCGCGGGAGCATCTGCTTCAGAAGTAGCAGTAGTAGCAGATTCAAGTGTTTCATCAACAATAGTATTATCGTTTACAATCGCATTTACGGTAGCAGCAGCATCTGTGCTATCGTTGGTAGTTGTGGTAGCGCTCTCTTTGACGTCAATGAAATCCATTATATGATTATAATCATAATTGCTTTTAAATCAATTATAATCATATTATTTAACATTTCTTCCCATAACATTTATTTCTAAAATAATACGTGTCTATATCAATGTCCTTACCGTTATCGTCGGATGTAAATGTCGGACCGGAACTATCTCCAGCAACACATTTTGTTCTATTTAAATGAACACAACAATTCACTGTATTACAATTAAGTTTGCTTAAATTATTACATTTCTTCTCTAATACTGACGCATTACCTTGATTGCTTTTACAAAATCCCTTAGACCTGTCTAAATTTGACATTTTCTCAATAGTTACCACTTGTTCCAATTCACTATTTTCTTCTGGTTTCATATTTAATCCAGAACGCTGTATTAACCATAATAATAAGAAAATTACTATTGTAATATAGGCGATACTCTTTCCATTTATCGACATAAACGCTGCTAATTCTATACTAAATGGACTGGGAGGAGCATCCTTTGTTAGATGTTTTATTAATACCAGACCTACTGCTAATACGCCTATTAATGCTAAACCCTTTACTATTGATGCCATTATATATATATTCCTATAAAGTTTCAATAACAGTTCCACACGTTGTTGTTAATCTAACGTGTCCAGTGACATCTTTGTCGCTGTGTAACTTATGATGACACGAATCGCAAACACTCATTAAATTAGCTACATGATTCTTATGGAAATTATTAATATATCCATTCGTATTATTCGCATCTTTTTGATGCTGAAGATGATGCACTTCACTGCTCATATTTTTTTCACATAATTCACACATTCCAATCAACTTTTTACTATTAAAGTGAGACGTTTTCAAATCCAGAACATTCGTCGCATTTCCACTGTATTTATTTCTAATACTATACGCCTCGTCTAAAAAATCATCAGGTAAATGTAAAGACTTACATACTTCCAGACCATACATATTGTTTCCTGGTCCATCTTGTAACTTTCTATTGTAAACAAGCGAATCGGTTCCTTTGTCATAAATCACTTCCATGTGCTTAATCGCCATTTTATTCTTCTCTTGTATTTCGTCATAATATACTATTTCGTGAAAATGAGTAGCAAAGATAAAATTGCTACTCTTCTTATACATATGATTTAAACCAGCAATAAAAATACTTACGGCTGAATTTGTTTCCGTACCGGAACATAGTTCGTCTCCCAGAATTAGTGTATTCTCATCACACGAGCGAATGATACTTTTTAATTCTAACATTTCAACCGCAAAGGTTGATAATCCCTTAAATAAATTGTCATTGCCTAATATACGAGTAAAAATACTTTGGTAAGGTTTATATACCATCGAACTACATGGTACAAACATACCTGCCTGTGCCATAATAACACTAATGCCTATCGATTTTATGAAACTACTTTTACCTACAGCATTCGTGCCATATAGTAAAATACCCAACTGATCGTCATTCATAGAAACATCGTTTGTAATATATAATTCATCTTGCAACAAATTCTCAATCAACGGATGTCTCAAACCGTCTACATTCATAAACGAACTATCTCTGTCATTATCAATAACTGGTTTACAATAATTATGCTTACATGCTATATATACTTTCGCAAACAATACGTCACATACGCCTACAAATTCACATATACTGTCAAGATTGTCTGAAAAATCAACCATTTTATCGACAAACTCGGAATACACTTTCTGTAATGACTTGGACATAATATGTTTCGATTCATGAATCAATAGACATAATTCTTTGATTTCATTGCTCGAAATGTTTGCGTCATTCTTAGTACTTTCTATATACTGGATAGCACTACAATCCAACTGAAATTCTTGGTTTTCTTTCAAATACGTTGAATAATATGTGAGTGTGACAGGTGTTTTAGCGTTAGATGTTATTTTCTTCAAAATTTCACCTCGTCTTTTCGTCAGAGTCAAACTACACCCACTTTTTTCGGTTTGATGAATCTTCACGCATCTTGCCTTGCTTTTCTCACACTTTAAAAGTTCAGTATTCAAATAATCAGATATACATACCAATTTATCATATGAGTCTACCATATTTTCCACTGTTTTATCATGGGTCGTGTCGAATCCTTTATTAATGAAGTTTTCGTCAAATTCTCCATATGAACCTATGTTCTTACATAAGGGAATATTCAATACCTTGTCCATTTCATATATCATACGACTGCACTGATCATGTAATGTATCATTATTAAAATACATACGCAATTCATCATAGGTAGATAATTCTATGTACAAATGTATAATATCGTTTAAATTGCTATGTAGAATATAAAAATCATACGGCGTAATTTTTTTAAGAATCATCTTCCTATTTAATTTCTCCAAATCTTTAATAATTGTAAGTTTCTCTCTAAGAATAGTCTGTATGACTTTTTGGTCGATACAATAACCAACTATATCATACTCTTTATTTAATATTCTTGTGTCAGTTATGGGATTTACAATAATATGTGTAAATCGTCTTCTACCAATGGCCGTGAGACATACGTTCAAAAACCGTTCAATAGACGCTATTCTACCTGATCCGTAACCACAGTCAAGTATATTCAGCTGTTTGAGTGAATGATTACCCAATAATAATTTAGACCCACTATTTTCGAAGACAGGAAGACTGATTTTTTTAATCAGATTCGGATTATGAGTCGAAATAAAATTCAATAGATAACAGTAACTACATGTCGCGGTCTCGTATAACATAAACTCGTTTTCAATCCTATATACATTATCATAGAAAAATGTGCGAAGAATTTCTTTCTGGTAAGTTTGTTTCTCGCAATTGCTCACTTGTACAGCATCTACACCTTCTTCCATACGGTTAATTTTTCTAATTGAATTTGTATTAAATGACATGTACTGAATAACATCATCAATTTCTTTATTTTCTAAATTATGGATAATTATCACCTCGCTCGGATTATATACAGATACTAATCGTTCTAAGTCGTTATATGTATTGGGCGATTTACTATAATGAGTTGAATATTCATAAATACTTGATTTCCCTGTATAAATATCAATATTAGAAGTTCCGATTACAATATTGCTTTTATATTTATATAACCATACGCACAGAAGATTATTCGAAATGTTATTTGTATTTTCTGAAAAATATGTTCCAGGTGAATAGAGCCCGGTTTCTTTTCTGGTAATTCCACCAACTAAACCCGGATTGGCCGCACCAGATGTAGTGCTATCGGCTTGCTCCCATACACTAACTATATACCCACCGTCCAACATTTTCTTCAAATATTTTTCCATAATATGTTCTCGTATACCAAACCCTGCCTGAACCACGTCCATTTTATCAATTACTAATTTCTTATCAGCAATATGAAGGTCGCATAATTTAGATAAATCCAAAATGCTACTTCCAACAATGTCATCCTCTTTTTTCAATCCATAAATTTCGTAAAATGCTCCATTCTGCATTAGTATTACCGATTTATCACCATGTTTTTCTTTTAATCTCGATGTCAGTTTAAAATAATCTTCGATAAGTCCCATTACTCTACAATGCGGTTCTCTCTTTAATAATATTTATATAATATTATTAATGTTAGCATACTGTCATGTGTTTAGGTAGTTGATTCTTTATCATTCATATAATTATGCAATAAATTGGATTCATTGATATTTATTATATCGCCGGCTAAGTGAACTTCCTCGTACATTTTCCTCAAAATGTCGTTGGGTGCGTGACTTCCCGCCTTTAATAAGTATTTACTTTTCAAAAATTCTTTAATTTCATTGATAGGCTTTTGTCGCAATGAGACTTGTTCTTGGATAATATTTTTGCGCGTTTGCGAATCTTTAATACATACGGTAATTTTGCCATTGGATTTTCCATATGTATGTTTCACTGTTTTATTATATTTAAATCGACGCGGCTCTTTTTTGGCGCGAACATTTTTAACAGCTGTCTTTATCTCATCATGTTCGGTTTTCTTTTTCATTTTGTCTTTAATCCCTTCTAATTTTCGTTCACGTTCACTTTTAACATTTAATAATGGATTTATTTTTAGAATACTTGGTGATATATCAGGAGTTGGCTCATTCGATGTCATCATTGATTTTATTAATGACGCACCTCGATTATTTGATATACTGGTTGGTGGTTCTGAATTTTCTATCATTGTGTCCATATTTATATTTACATCTGATGTATTGTAAGTGCTGGTATTCTTTTGTGTTTTTCTTCTCCAATCTTTAAATGTAGGTTTTCCTCCTCCCTTTAGACAACCGTAGGGTGGTTCAGGTTGAAATGGAGCGTTTAATTGAATAGATGGTTGCTGTCCTGCCTGCACATTAATTGTATATGAATTGTCGTTTAATTCTGGAGGAAGATCCAGAAAAGCGCTTGGTATAGGCGATTGATGTGTTGCGGTTGGAAGTGATCTTGGTGCCACCTTTCGTGTATTTTTTTTTTGCCGTCGCTTTTCTTTTTTAGTATCTTTTGATAAATTACTCAAATAATCCAAGTGTTTATCAAAATCATTGTTAAAATTATTACCGCCTATATTATCTGTATCAGATGATACTGGTTTTTCTGCCTGATTAGCGTGTTTTTTTATTCTCTTCATTAATTCACGTTTAAGAGATGTTTCTTTAAATTCAGGCTTTTCTTTCCTGGTGCGCTTTTTATCGGATTTATTTGGTTTTATATTAAATAAATTCGGATTTATTTGGATTGTTTTTCTTGTTGACATTTATATAACAACAAAAAAAACTAAATTTATTCTAAACGCAGTGTAACTTAAACATTATTAGAGTTCATACACATCGAATAAAATAGACGATTTACAAAATAAGCTAAAAATGGTTGGAAACTGACCAACATCAATTGAAGATAATCAGGTTTGCTGCTCTTAACAGCTATATATAAGCAACTTCCAAGAACAAATAAAAATGTTAAAAAACTCAATACCGTTAAATAATAGAAATAATTACAGTATTCAGCCCCTAAAGGACCGAACAAATAATCAGAAATACCTTCATTTGAATTCGCATGCATTTCCATACTTGTATAAATTAACAATATAAAGTATTTTTCATCATTTGATTAAAATCATTTTCTTTTCTGCGCTGCTTTATATCATCGTTCTCCAAATATTTGTCCATTCCACCATTCATATCTTCTAAAGTAATTATCTTTTTTTCCGATTCATCTAAACAAAATACACGTCTACTATGAAATATTTTTATTTTACTAAAAAGTGTTTCCATGTCACGTCCAAAATATTTGAAGTAATCCATGTTCTTTTCAAACCATGAATCTGGTATATCATTTATGCTCCACTTGTTTTCTTTTACCTTTTTATAAAATATTTGTTTCATCTCATTCGCCGAATAATCCTGTGTTTTAAATCGCCAAGTGAAACGCGATTCTAATCCTCTATTGAAATTAAAGAAACAGGTCTTCAGTTCTTCTTCGTATCCAGCGATAATTACCATAAGATCTTTTTTATGTTCGCTTAATGCTTCACATAGTGTGTCCAGCGCTTCTTTAGCAAAGCTGTCTTTTTTTTCATCATTCCCCAGAGAGTATGCTTCATCGATAAATAATACGCCACCAATACAACTTTTAATTAAATCACGTGTCTTCATAGCAGTTTGTCCCAGATATCCAGCAATAAAATCAGATCGCGTCGCCTTTTTAAATATATTCTTGTCCAAAATACCCAATTTACTATAAATACTACCCATTATTTTCGCCACTTCTGTCTTGCCTGTTCCCGGAGGACCGTATATTACAGTATGTAGAAAATCACCATCGTTCTCATTCGTAAATGTATGCAAGTCTTGGACAAAATACAAGATCTGATCAATTATATTACTTTTCAGCGACGTCATACCTACCATAGTATTTAATTTCACCAAGTCATCCTTTATGTTATGAATAGCTTTAATATTAATATTATAGGTAACATTGCTTAGCATAGGGTTTTTATCCATTAATAATAATAAATCATCAATCGTATCTATTTTCATATTAATTTTTACATTGTGACTATCTATATGAGTATCCGGATCAATACTTGATTCTATATCACTCGACGATTTAAATGGCATATCCAAATCAATTAATTCGGGAAACAATATAGTGCGGTCAATTTCGCGATTTTTCGTTCTACAATATTTGACAACGGTGTCTGACTTATCCATATTATCTTTTTCTGAAGGCGCTGTATTTATATTTCGGTCCATGAATATAAGAAAATTATCTATCTGCTCTTTTTTTTTTATAGACTTATTCATTTTCTTTATATAGTATTATACATTTTATCTTGGAATATTTAAATCATTTATAATGTTACACATTTGTCAGTAATACAAATAAATATTATTTCCCTTTTTAATTATTATTAATAAATGATTTTAAAGTTTATTATTTTTACTATTTTAAAGATAAATTGAAGTAATAAAATACAGAAATAAATTATACAAACAACAACATGACATCGAAAATTATTAACGAATGCAAAGAAGAAAAGTTAAATACTTTCACAGAAGAACCATGGAATATTATTGAAACATACTTTGAAAATAGACATTTGGAACAATTGGTAAGACATCAACTTGAATCATACAATGATTTCGTCAACTTTCAAATTCAAAAAACTATCGATATGTTTAATCCCGTATCAGTGAAATCGGATCAGTTTTTCGATAAAAAAACACAAAAACATAGTTTGGAGGCGCAAATTACATTCCAAAACTTCAATATATATAGGCCGCAAATTCACGAAAACAATGGCGCTACAAAACTTATGTTTCCTCAGGAGGCGCGTCTGAGAAATTTTACTTATGCATCAAATATGACCGTTGATATTAATATTAAATATATGATTAGGAATGGTGATAATTTGGAAAATTGTCAAACCATTATGAAGAGCATTCCTAAGATTCATATTGGTAAACTCCCTATTATGTTGAAATCATCCATCTGTGTGCTAAAACAGTATAGTCATATGAACCATGAAATGAATGGTGAGTGTGCGTTTGATGCCGGAGGATACTTTATTATCAATGGATCCGAAAAAACTGTATTAGGTCAGGAGCGTGCTGCTGAAAATCGTGTATACTGCTTTAATCTGACAAAAGGATCTACCAAGTGGTCAATGAGCGCTGAAATAAAGTCAGTGCCAGATTATAAACAAATCAGTCCCAAGCAAATCAGTCTTCTTATATCTACTAAGAATAATGGTTTTGGATTTGGTATTTACCTACAAGTCCCCAGAATCAAACAGCCCATCCCCTTGTTCATTGTTTTTAGAGCGATGGGAATTATGACCGACCATGAAATATGTTCCAAGATTCTACTTGATATTGGTGATGATAATAACAAACCTATCCTGAAAGCGTTACAAGCCTCTATTATTGATGCCAATGAAATCATGACGCGTGAAGATGCTATTAATTACATCACCAATTTCGTTATGTATACCCCAATCAACATGACACAAGAACAGGGATACGCTAAAAAACGCGAGTTCACATTGGAAGTAATTAATAGCGATTTGTTCCCCCATTGTCATTCTTCTGACCAGAAGACATACTTTCTTGGATATATGACAAATCGTCTTATTCAGACCTCACTTGGATGGCTCGCTACATCTGACCGCGATTCTTATTTAAACAAGCGCATTGATACTTGTGGTATTCTACTGAATAATCTCTTTAGAAATTATTTCAACAAGCTCGTTAAAGATATGCAGAAACAAATCGTTCGTGAAATGAATAATGGATCATGGAAGTCGAATGAAGACTATGGCAATATTGTCAACATGACTAATATTTACAAAATCATCAAGTCGACCACCATTGAAAATGGTCTTAAACGCGCTCTCGCAACAGGAGATTTCGGTATTAAGCACATCAATAGTAACAAGGTAGGTGTTGCTCAAGTATTGAATAGATTGACTTATATTTCCAGCTTGAGTCATTTAAGGCGTATTAATACTCCCATTGACAAAAGTGGTAAGCTTATTCCTCCCAGAAAGCTACATAATACTACATGGGGTTTCTTGTGTCCTGCGGAAACTCCAGAAGGCGCAAGTGTAGGTGTAGTAAAGAATATTAGTTACATGACTCATATTACCATCCCTTCCAATTCCAGTTGTCTATATGATTATACGAAACCACATGTGAATTCATTCGACCAGCTCACAAAAACAGAGCTGTATGAAGGCGTCAAAGTGTTCGTTAATGGATGCTGGATCGGAAACGCGAAAGAAGCCATTGAATTATATAACGATTTGAAGAGCAAGAAGCACAAGGGTATTATTAATATCTACACGTCAATTGTATTTGATTACGATAAGAAGGAGATATGTATTTGTAATGATGCTGGAAGACTTGCTCGCCCGCTGCTTCGCACTAAGAATAATAATCTAATTGTAAATCGCGATATTATTACTAAAATTAAAAATCGTGAGCTAAAATGGGATGATTTGGTTGTATCTGCAAAGTTGGATGAAAGTATTATCGAATATATTGACCCCGCTGAACAGAATGGAACTCTTATTTCGATCAAACCGGCGCTTCTAAAAAGTAAAAAAGGTTTCGTTCATACCCATTGCGAAATTCATCCCAGCACTATTTTTGGAATTCTCGCTTCATGTATTCCTTTCCCTGAGCACAATCAGTCGCCCAGAAACACATATCAATGTGCTATGGGTAAGCAAGCAATGGGCGTATATGTAACCAACTTTAATAGTCGCATGGACAAAACTGCGTATGTATTGAATTATCCTATGCGCCCACTCGTTGACACGCGTGTAATGGGACTCATTCAACTGAATAACATCCCATCGGGTTCACCAGTAATTGTCGCGATCATGACATATGGTGGTTATAATCAGGAGGATAGTATCTTGTTTAATAAGGGTTCGGTCGATAGAGGATTGTTTCAAGCAACCATCTATCATACTGAAAAGGATGAAGACAAGAAAATTCATGGCGACGAGGAGATTAGATGTAAGCCTGATCCTTCCAAGACCAAGTCGATGAAGTTTGGAAATTATGACAAGCTTGATTCGCGTGGAGTGATTCCCGAGAATACATTGGTTGAAAACCGCGATATTATTATTTCCAAGATGATTCCTATTAAGGAGAACCGCAATGATCACACAAAAGTTATCAAATACGAGGACCATAGTAGAATTTACAGAACCACTGAGGAAACATATATTGATAAGAATTGTATCGAAAGAAACGGCGATGGTTACAACTTCTGTAAGGTTCGTCTTAGGGCTACGCGAAAACCTGTTATCGGTGATAAGTTTAGTAGTCGACATGGTCAAAAAGGAACAATTGGTAATATTATTCCAGAGGAAGATATGCCATTCACTAAGAGTGGACTTAAGCCAGATATTATTATCAACCCTCATGCTATTCCCAGCCGAATGACTATTGCGCAACTGAAAGAAACACTTCTTGGTAAGGTTCTTCTGGAGTTGGGACTATTTGGAGACGGAACCAGTTTCGGTGAATTCGAAGTAAAAGAAATCGCAAATGAACTGATGAATTTAGGATATGAATCAAACGGCAATGAGATTATGTATAATGGCTCCACTGGAGAAATGCTTGAATCCTCTATATTCATTGGACCTTGCTTCTACCAGCGTCTTAAGCATATGGTAACAGACAAACAGCATAGTCGAGCGATTGGTCCTATGGTAAATCTTACACGACAACCGGCAGAAGGGCGTAGTCGTGATGGTGGCCTTAGATTTGGAGAAATGGAAAGAGATTGTATGATTTCACATGGCGCATCACGCTTTACTAAGGGAAGAATATATGATGCGTCGGACAAATTTAGTGTTCATGTGTGTAAAAAGTGTGGTATGATTGCCTCACATAATAATAAGACGCATATTCATATGTGTAATACATGTGATAATCGCGTTGATTTTGCTTATGTTGAAATTCCATATAGTTGTAAATTGCTATTTCAAGAACTGACCACAATGAATATCGCTCCAAGAATTATTACCGAATAAACATACCAAATAAACAATTGTATTTTAGCGAATTATATATGAAAGTATTTTTTTATTTGCTTATTTATATATAATATAATGCCAAGTTTCTACGGATTTAAAACTGTTTCTTCTGGTACATATCCTAATATAGTTGGTGCTTCTATTCAGGTACCTTATCCCGGTATCGCTTCTTCTGAACGTGGACGCGACCGTTTTTTATTGAGACAGGGGTACAATATGCGTATACAACATGTTAATGGAACCAATGCTGCTAATAATACTCGCAAAATTGGGTCATTTAGAGCATTAACAAACGCAGGTGATACATTTAACCGTAAAGGCTACAGTTGCGGTGGATCTAACTTAATTGGGTCAAGACCCGGTATGATGGTTCTTAGCACTAAGGATGGAGGACAAGACTCACGCAGCTGTGATGCCACTGGTGTACCTCCTGCTACATGTAACGTAAAATATGTCTATGATTCTTCCGACTTTATTCGCTTCAAGAAAATGATGGCTAAAAACAAAAGTTATGCTACTCCCGATTATAGCTATGGTGGAGCAAATAACGGGGCAACACAAAACGTTCTTAACAGAGTGCGTCGTTGATCAATTTATAAATAAAAATTTTATTATTTATAAATTATATAATATGATCTTTACAACACTTAATAATAACGGAGCGAATAATTATTCTATTAATAGTGCTCGAAGTAGGTATCAAGGTAACGCATTGTTACAAGGAAAAGGAGCAATGCCGGCAAAGTTTTATCCGTCAGACGGATCCAATATGTTTTCTTTATCGCGTCAAGTATGGGCAAAAGATGCTGGAGGAGGAGTCAATACATATCAATCTTCCGATTATATACGTATGAAAAAAATGAATGCTATCGGTAAATCATCTTTTGTTACCAATAGTACAGATAAAATTGCTTTTTCGGGAGTAAACCAAAATACTGTCACTCATCAGCGCAGATTTGTTCGTTCGGGAGGCTCGGTAGCTCCTGCTAAAAAAGGATATATCAAATAAATAGTCATTTAAAAAATAATATCATTATTTATTATAATATGCAAAAATACTTTGTCGAATTTATCGGAACTTTATTCTTTCTATATGTTATTTTAGCAACAGGTCATCCTTTAGCAATTGCCGCCGCTTTAGCTATTGCTATTATGGTCGGTGGTAAAATATCAGGAGGTCATTTTAATCCTGCCGTTTCTGTTATGTTAGCATCTAAAGGTGACTTGAAAATGAGTGACCTATTGCCCTACATCATTGCTCAAATTGCTGGTGGATTAGCTGCTTTAGAATTATACAAGCGCGTTAAACTCTAAATTATATTATTTATTATTTTGTCAACATATAATATATAATGTCATCTTGTTCAAAAATGAATGGTGGAACACGTAGAAGAAAAACTATTCGCAGAAAGAGGAATCGCGGGGGAGGAATGTTTGATAGCGTAACATCCGGAATTGGCTCCATGTTTAGTTCTAAAAGCGAAGACAAAGATACAGAAGAGAATTCAGCTTCTACAGCAGAAGTATTAGATGATGTTACATCTGGGGCTGCTTCTGTAGGCGGATCACGTAGAAGACGTACTAATAACCGCACTGGTCGCAAATATAAGCGTCAATCCAGACGCGGTGGTCGCAAGTCCAAACGTAGTGGTCGCAAGTCCAAACGTAGTGGTCGCAAGTCCAAACGTAATAGTCGCAAGTCCAAACGTTAAATAATATTTTATTAAATAAAATAACATATTATTTCAATGAGTATATTAATTGGAACACCATATGTATATAATAAAGATTTCTGTTCATCAAATAAATCACAAATAGTATCTACATCGCATAAAAAAAGTGTTTTAGCACAATTAGAAAAGACATTTGAATCCTTACATATTAAGGTTCAACATATTGATCACTCAAAAGCTAAAAAACTAAATAATATGTGCTCAGCATTATGGATTAGGGATATATTTGTAAAAATAGATAATACGTATGTATTACTTCCTGGTCTACAGAAAGGAGACGATGGGCTCATTCGAGAAAATGAATACATGACAGTCTCATCTTTATTTCCTTCTTATATTAAAAACGACGCATCCGGCTCGAAGATGGAAGGGGGCGATATAATACAAGATGGAAATATCATTTTAGTAGGTATAAATAAAAGAACAAACAAAAAAGGAGCCGCGTTTTTAAAATCTAATTTCAAACAAAAAAAAATCATCACCATTTCACATAAATCCCTGCATTTAGACTGCTGTCTTTGTATTTTACATAATAATATTATAATCTATTCTAAGAAATCCGTTGGTAAACTTCCCAGTCAAGTAGAATCAAAGTATATGTGTTTAGATTTGGAAACAATACTTGGAGAGAAAACAGATACAAATTTAGCATTAAACTTTATTATAATAAATAAAGACATCATCACAGCATATAATTCCAAATTCAAACCATTGCACGACTTTTTAGAACTCATGGGATACACAGTTCATCATATTAAGTTTTTCAATCTTCATGAACTCGGTGGTGGCGTCCGTTGCTTAACACAATGGATTAACACTCCACAGAATCAGGTTTTTTTCTAATCATTTACTATATATACAGACAATGAATAGAAATATTAAAGGAGGTTCTCGCGGCAGTACAGACAATGTTTCTTATGGCGCACCTATGCGAAAATGGGATAATGGAGAGCCGGTAGGAGCAAGCGCAAATGCGAATGGCACAACAACCACTGGTGGTATGAAACGAAGAAGAACCAGACGTTCTATACGTACACGACGTACTATGCGTAGATCTCGCACAAGACGCAGCAGTGCCGGGAAAAAAAGAAAAACATACAAGAAACGAAAGTAGAGAGTTAGTAAACGAGGAAATATTTTTAATTAACGTATGGTAACTATTATTTAAGAGTAGTGATAAAATATACAAACGACGTGACACTATGTATTACAGTATCAAGAATCGTTGACACTATCGATTCATTATTCATATAGGATGTAGTTGTAAGTTGTTGGTTAAACTCACGCTCTATATCCGATTCAATGTCTATTACGTAAGGTGAAACCATCTCAATGGATGAATTTGTATCTGGGTAGAAGTTCGCTTGGTTCGAATTACCCGTATCCAGAGTAATAAATTGCCCCCACTCCACATCATAGTATCGGTTCGCGAATGACATCGTAATTGTTTCAAATTGTTTGATACTCACCTCATATTCTAATAAACCGACATCAATTTTTTTTAATCACTATCATAATCATATTCACTACGTCCAGCATATTTTGTATCAGCAAAATAATTTTTCCTCGAAACTGCCACATATTCACTTTCCGCACCAACATAAATTTGTTTATTGCCTTCGATAATACGTTTTGAGAAAATCGCGGGGGAAGCATCCTTTGAAATCATATCCATAGCAGTCAGTTTAACCACTTCATCGCACAAAGGAATACAGTTTAGAATCTGACCAAATGGCTCTCTATTAAAATCACCATCCAGTCCAGCGATGATAACTGTTTTATTAAACTTTTCAGCAAACTTGACAAATTCTACCAAATCGGGAAAGAACTGGGCTTCGTCTATTCCAAAGACTTTAATTTTGAAAAAGTTTGGGTCATCTGTAAGGTCCATCAAATTATTAAGCTTGACAGCATTGTGGGTTTGTTTCGAATGCGTCCTAATCTGGTTATCTTCGCAGCGATTATCCAGCATACTATTAATAACCAACGTAGACATGTTTACAGCATTATATCTACTAATACGACGCATTAATTCACTTGATTTACCTGAAAACATACATCCTAATATAATTTCAATACGACCAGACATCTTATTATACATAGATACTCTCCTACCTTTAACTAATTTTACGTTCTATAAGCCTAAAATTAGTTTTTAACGTCCTTTATTCAGTTTGTATACAAAGTATACACATAGCGCGCCTAACGCCGCTACGTATGCTTGAATAATATTATCTTTTGGTAATTTACCCTCTTCGTCTATATCAATTGTACTAAAAAACTCTTTACATCGTTTATTTGAAATTGGATTACGTTTATTACTAAATGAACAAGGGTCCATGTTTTTTATATCATAATCTGTTACATGATGAGTTTGTCTTGATTTATTATTATTGTTGTCTCGTGTCTCCATATTAATTTCGCGACAAGATGGCGTTGATCCGCTCATAAATGCGCCAAATATTGAAAATGGATTCAAGTCGCCTACGTTTGACATGGTTCCTGGAATTAATCCTTTAAAACTGCTAAAATTTCCTCCCATGCCCGATGAAATAAAAGGCAAGTTGCCTTTCGGTACATAATCCGAATATATATAGCGCGTCACTTTCTTACCAGTTGCCTTATCTTTACATTTTGCTCCAGTTTTTAGAAAATATTTGGGACCAATGGGTCCGCCCGTTTTAGAAGCGCGACCTCCACCAGTAACAAGAACCTCAGTATAATCAATTAATCCTCGCACATTGCGTGCGACCTGAGGCAATGATCCTCTGTCACTCATTCCGATGCTTTTAGGATCCTTAATCTGTCTATGATATTGATAATCGGGTCCAAGAAGTTCCTGCTTTAATTTACCAACATCTCCTTGTACTTGACTAAAAAATCCTGCTGGCTTAAATGTTTCTACTACGTTTTCATAATCACTGTCTGTTTGCTCTGTTATTTGATCGAACTTGGGCATATCTATTAATATATATAATTATTAAATTTATCCGTTTTTTTACAATATAACATACCTATATTGTAAAAATAATCACGGTTATTACTTCACTAATCCGGACGCCTTTACTTGAGCCTGTTGCTGTTTAATTAATCCATCTATATTTTTACTATTATCATTTACCATTTTTGTCAGCTCAGACGCTTTTTCAGAAATTTTTTTAATATCATTGACTTCTTCCCGCAATACCTTTATATTTTCTTCGTTTTTTGTCGCCATTTGGATAGGGTCTTTTTTATAGGACGCAAACTCTTTCTTCTGCTTAGTTTCTAAACCTTCGATTATATTCTTTTTAAAAAATGACGATACCAATATATACGCCAATATTGCAATAAACATACATCTTAATAAACAATTCAACATTCACTACTATTATATGATAGGATTTTTATTATTTTACGCTTTCTTGGGCTTTTCTCACTTCCGCATTGTCTCTTAAATTAGCAATTGCTTTCGCATTTATATTGACATCTTTTTCGAGTGGTTTTAAATTATTGAAGGTATCTTTAATTTCATCAATTTCCTCCTTTAATTGTTGTATTTGTCCCGCATTTTTATTTGTCATATCCAATGCGCTATCAGTTGACTTATCGGTCATATACTCAATCGTTTTTGTAGTATTAAATACATGTAACAGAAGTATATAGCAAATCGCAAGAATAAATAATAAAATGAATATGGATTGTAGCATTATTTGTATTTATATAATATTTATATAGTTTTATTTTTCTAATGTAAATATATATATATAAACCATGCCAAGTAATTCATCAAATCCTATGAATTTTGTAAGAACAAATAGTAATATAACTGCATCCAGAACTGGAAATAATTGGAAAGCACCATCAGGCGGAACACCTACTGCGAAATTAATAACAGTTGGGCAATATAGGCCTGACCACAATAAACAATACAATGTAGGTTACTACGGTACGCCAAATACTTCTGATTTAGCAGATGCAAACGCTTTTCGCGCTCGCCCTATGAAACATTACAGAAAACAATATGGTAATACAAATAATAAACAAACCTACAATCGTAGCAATATGGTAAACGCTTTTGAACGTCCGGGTGGTACTATTATGAAATCCAGCGCATATGACAATTGTACATCTAATAATTTCAATGGCTCACTATTGGTTCCCGATTACGCAATTAAAGAAGCAAATCAGTTTAATAAAGTTGGGCGAGCCGTTAGTGCACCCACCAATGTACTGGCTAATATAGATAGTACGGGTGCAAATGTAAATCAAACTATGGAGTTTTATAATTACAATACATGCTCTACTGTATTTGACCCCGCTTCAGCCGCACGTAAACGCGTCCAATCCCAGTCCAATATAAATGTCAATCCTGCTCGACCCAAGTATTTTCAAACCACAAAATCATATTTACAGTCCAGGTGTAGAACCCATCAACAGAAACAGACAATTGGTAAAAAAACCGGTGAAGTATATGATAACGCCAATTATAATACTAATTCTGTAGTATTTAGTAGCACCAGTTGTAGTTCTACCAATAGCTGTAACGACGTCATTTATAAACCAAACAATGCTCAATATAGCACACAAGGCGCAGTAAGCGCCGGTTCCCGATTAGCACGTCTAAAATTAAATACCATTCAAAAGGCGGACACCAAGACAGCGCAAACAGCAGTCAATTTAGGTCCAGCACACCAGAACGCATATGCCTATTCAGGTCGTGCTGAAGCTCCTTTCAATGCTAAATCGAAATATCAATCCCCGCAATTTTACAAGAATTTCCATATTTCCCGCAAAGGTGGTCAAGGAAATCATACTACCGCTTGTTTTACATGCGATGGCGAAAATCGTATTACCGAACTAATACAGCAATCCAAATCTATACGTACATCGGGCGTAGGAGCACGTACTTTGAACGGAAATGTGTAATAAATAAATAAGTAATTTTTTATTAAAAAATTGAAATGATTTATCACTTTTTTAATACTTATAACTTAAATACATACAATGATGCGATCGTGCGACTTTTATCTAAACAAAATTAATAAACTGAACCTGGTTACATGCAACTTTCATTGCCCAGTAACAGAAACCAGTGCCCATATAAACAATCAATACAGCGCGAATGATATTATTGTTTTACATACATTCATTGATTTCGATGTCCTGTTTCAACGCAACGAATCCGACGAATTCGACGAATCTCAGTTTAATTATATGTCTTGTGCTTATTACGATCAAAATATGAATAAACAAAAGGGTGATTTCATAGAAACACTCAATTATTTCACCAAACAGAACAAGATTGTATTGGTATATACGGATTTTTACAATTACTTGATTGATGAAGAATATCGCGAAAAAAAAGAAGGATTAATTCAATACGTTTGTCATGGAACATTGTCTATATATTATCCATACCAATCTCAGTATAATATTTATCATTTTAATTCGCATGGATGCGCCACTAAATCATCGGCATGGCAATATACCAAATACATTACGCGCAGACGAACGAGAACATGTCGATTAGATATGCCGGTAGATTATTACGTGCTTACAAAGTTTGTAAAATGTATCAATGAACATGTTACAAGCAACCATACATATTATAATTACGCAAATACACGCGAATTCAATTACATGGGACCTAATTTACAACAAGGTGACAAAAATGGAATATGCTTTGTATTTCCATTCCTTATATGCTGTAATATTCTTAAAAATTACAATACACATAGCGGTAATAGTAGAACACGTTCCTTTCAAACGTGGATGACACAAGGTAATATTGATAAAATCATATACACGATTATGGATCCATATGTATATGATTTAGATTTTGCTATGTATGATACATCTGACAAATGTATCGATAGAATTACTACGAATATTGGTCAACAAGGCGGTAACATGTCAAGGCGATTGTTGCACGATTTTATGAATTTGCTAAGTAAATCAAATAGCGATTGACGTATAATAATTCACCAGTATTGTTACATAAAAACTTGGCATAAACGTGTCAGCCAGCGCTAATATACTGATAAATACCGCTGCTAAACCATTTACCAGTGCAATTTTAAATACGCCCAATTTCATTTTGAAATCGTTATATTTAACACGTTCCGGCCCGGATAATTTACTCTCATCGATGCTATTCAAAGAGTATTTGAAATATATAAACATCATAAACACAAAAAGCAGAATAATCACTGCCAACGAAAATTCCATTGTATATAGCCTCGTCGCTATTATTTTTTGTAATCGTCCTCGAATCTGATACAATACGATGAACGTGTATAAAATAATCATTGCAAAAATTATATCAACCAAATATCGAGATGTATCAATATTCATTTATGTATATTATTTATATATACTTTTTTTTTCAGAAAAATGATCGCCTCTAATAGAAGTATTTTCCATAAATGAATTTTTTGTAGATATCATTTTGTTATAGGTAATATTATTCTTTAAGCACCACTTGCTACACTTATTAATATTTGAATTAATCAATTGTTCTATTTTATTATCATTATTTTTGCTGTTAGTCTGAATCAATGATAATGTGTATATAATCGTTTCCAGTTGCTGTTGTCCTAAGATTGCGTTAATTTCTTCCATCTTAATAATGAAATAATAAGGTATAGGTTTATTAAGTAAACACGATACATAATTGTTTGAACTCATGCCTCTCAATATAGATGTAAATGTTGATAAATAGCGTGTTGTCGACGTAGGTTTGAATTGTTTACATACCACATATCGTTCAGAATTCGCATATCTACTTGTAAATGGCTTTACAATATATACATTTTCATAAAAAACATTCAATATATATATCATCTCGACCGACGCACGAGAAAAGGTGTCAAAAAATTTCAATACAAAATTTCCTCCTGTCTTTTGTACAATCAGAGCATAGCATATTTGAGCAAAAAGCAATTTGGCTGACATGGTTTCTTGTTGGTTAAAATCAATAGAAAAATCAAATCCTCCATCGCCTGTAACAATCTCCATACTATTTTTATATTTATCATGCACATATTGTAGATTGAGTGGATTCAATAAATCGCCGTCCCCACTTGAGCCGCGTTCAATAACTACATTCTGATTTTTACTTAGAAAATGTTGACTCTTATGCCAACCAGGAACATTCGCATCACTATTAAGTAGTGTCATCCCATAATATGTATCATCGGGATTCTTTCTCAAGTTTACCATTGCTTCAATAAAACCACCTGGACCCTCAGCTAAGTGAAAACTCTTCAATGTGTTTTCCTTACAATCCACTAATGAAAATGTATTCGCCATTTCAATGAATTTAAAATATGACCTGGAAAGCGGCTTATACTTAGAAACCGATATTTTACTATTCGGAATTTGGCTATGAATATATTCATATGGATTCGTATATTTTTTAACAATATCCCATGATTCATAATGAAAGTCAATTTCGGTTTTAGTTATATTAAGATAATCATGTAGAGTTTTACTAATTAAAATATTATCTGTCTGTTCATTTGAGCCAACATATAAAAAATCGTCGGGATTAATTATATTTTGATTTATATTTAACTGGTAATATGTCATAATTAATGATTCGATACATAATTATTGATTATGACTTTAGGTTATTTTCATCTAATATTGTTTTTATTCTTTCTGTACTAACTTTGTCTTGGTAGCCCTTTTTTTAGACTTGGGTTTTGCTGTGGGCGGTACATCGTCCACTATTTGTTCTACTACAGATTCAATATCTATCGCCTGTTCACTCAGCGAATCATCTACTAACTGAAGTTCTGACGTATCTACATTTCGTATTTTTTTGAAGATAAAATACTTGTTGTAAAATGATACTTGCTTTTCATAGGAAGTCATATTCATAGCACATCCGTATTCCTTCGCTACGCGATAATTTCTTTTAATATCACTTGTCAGATCTGTAAATAGTTCTTCAAATGAACCGATAGAATGGGGCATACCCATTTCCTTTGATTCAGTGTCACTCAATAGAGCGAAACCAAAACGGTCCATTATGCGCGTGAAATAATCAAAATTAACCAAATACTCTATAAACTCATTGTTAATTGAATCCTGATATACTTTAATTGGATATCCTAAGCTGGTAATATCATCTTTAAATTCAGATTGTCCAAATAGTTTGGTCACTTCCCATATACGTGTTTCTTTATTCATTAAGATCATACTTTCTTCCTTTTTCTTAGATTTAAGACTACTAAATATTTTTTTGCCATCATAACATGTTCCAATGAAATAACCATTTAATTTGGTGGAATCTGCCACATTAGTAACAAACGCAGACAGTTTATCTTTGTCTTCAAAGAAATAATGTAGTGCAAACTGGCAAGAACTAATATTAAATCCTTGCGACGCTTTACCATATTGATTATATACACCCTTTCCCAACTTAGTAGAGTCCTTTGGACCTTCGCCAAATACTGCGTTGGTGATCATTTTGTCCTTTTCGCTGAACAAACCATCCCCCGATTTAATATTCTTACCACTGTTTCCATTCACATAGAGCGCTTTGGGCATTACCTTTAAGTCTCTTCTTAGGTTTAAATAGCGGGCATACGCACCATCCATAACATTATCAATATTATCGGGTGATATATCTATGCCAAATACAAAATCCAGCTTGGCATCAATCCATTTTGGCATGTCACCAGCCTTACCAACCGCAAAATCAATAAGTGTATCTCCACGATTAGAAACCGCCTTGATTAATTTTCTTTTTACATACTTATTGTGAAAATCGCGCATACAAAATGAATTCGCATCGATAGATCGATCTTTCTTTTTGTTATAATATACACCTTCATCTGTTATTGTTACAGGAATATCATCTCCAGTGCTCAACATTTCTTCCGAAATAGGATTGTGGATACTATGCCAATTACTATTCGCGACATGATACGCATTTCCATATTCCTTTAGATTGCTTCTGAAATCAGCAGTCTTATCATAACGCACTCTTAGCGGAATCCATTGATAATACTTAGGCTTACTTAAGTCGTATCTAAACTCGACAATC